>OHFG01000011.1_pt1 | contig 209827 bp, 218 predicted proteins | sample 1567411 | NCBI WGS metagenome assembly OHFG01 (sample SAMEA3879563, study PRJEB24766) | human gut metagenome | biome: human-associated habitat; feature: feces | place: USA | collected 1985/1987
GCAGCGTGAAAAGATCCGCTGTCCGGGTGCGTTGGGAGTTTTCAGATACACCCTATGCGGATATCGACCTGAACAAGCTGCAGCATATGTTTGCAGCACCTACAACCGCTTCGGCAAGGAGCATTGCTCCCAGCACCAGATCGACGAGTCTGTATTGGACAGGCTGATTATCGACGAACTGCGCAATACAAAAGCACTGTATCAACAGAACTGGGATGCACTGGAGCAGCTGATCGCACAGTGGACACCAAAGGCAGCGCTGACCGGTGCGCAGATCATCAAGCTGGAAAAGAAAATCTGCTGTCTGGAGGATGAAACGGAGGCAATTTTAATGGAGCGGATACGGGATCGGGCGAACGCTGAACGCTACGACCGCATGATTCAAAAGCACGAGGAAGAAATCGCTGCGGCAAAAAAGCAGATCGAAGAACTGCAAAACATCTCCGCTGTCCTGCGGAATCGGCAAACGAAGCTCAAACGGGACATCAGCATGATCGACGACATTCTCGCTGAGGGCGTCATGACGGAAGCGCACCTGCGGATGCTGGTCGAAAAGATCTATGTGCAGGAAACGGATGGAAAACTCAACCTCGACATTCAGCTCAAAGCACCGTTCCGCACACATCTGGATGTCTATGAAAACGGGACGCTCACGGAGCGATATGGTGCGCTGGATTTTGACTGGGATCGGCTGGCACGGCTGCTCTATGGCGACGGAATTGCGGGGTAAACGGTTATGCCGGGCTGCTGGCCTGTCAGGAATGCGGGAACGTGTTCAGTCCCATGATCCGCTGCTGGAACGGCAGCCGCCGTGTGGAATACGTCTGCCGGGGCTACCACCGGAACGGGAAAGGCTATTGCAGCTCTCACCACATTCACGAAGAAGTTCTGGATAAAGCCGTCTGGGATGATACAGAAAAGCTGCGGGAACAATACGCAGCGGAACTAAAAAAGGTCACACAGTTGCAAAAACAGTGGGCGTTGAGGAAGCCGGTCCTCGACGCCCACTGCTTGACTTTGCAGAAAGAAATTTTGAGATTGGAGCAGGAGGTTGATGCGCTGGTGATGGAAAAGCTGAATGGCGACGGAGGCTCATCTGCTCACGAAATCGGTACTTGAACACCGTAAATCAATCGCCTCAAAAACAAAATCGTGGCCCAGCGTCAGCGGCCACGATTTTGAACGAAGAAAGACCTTTGTTGTCGAGGCGGGCGCGCTCTGCGCGGCTGCCTGACATCCAAAGGTCATTTCTGAGTGGTGCGCCCGACAGGACTTGAACCTGCACGCTCGCGCAATGGAACCTAAATCCATCGTGTCTGCCAATTCCACCACGGGCGCGGATTGCGTTGCGGCAGTCAGAACGGCTCTGACTGCCGTATATTTTATCATATCTGCGTTTTGCTTGTCAATCGTGCAGATTGCGGCTGGCGGCGTAGGCGGCGCGCAGGGACTGCTCATATTGGCTGTCGTTGACGAGCAGGAGTGCGCAGGCGCCGCATTTTTGCAGCAGATGGACCGGCGCGCCGCTCGTTTCGACCGCGCGGAGCAGCTCCGGCACAGCAGCGGTCGAGCGGCAGAGTGCGGCCAGAACGCTCAAATTTTCGCGCAGCGTGCACGCCTGCGGGCGAAGCGCCTGCGCGGCCTGCTCCCGCAGACGGTGCAGCCGTTCGGAGCCGGGCTCCATCGGCACAAGCGCCGTGAGCTCACCGCACACGCTCTGCATGGAAAACGGCGAAAGCCGCGCCTGCTCCAGAACATCGGCCAGCTTTGTCTCCGCGTCCGGCTCCTGCGGGCAGCTCAGGCGCAGCATGGCAAGCTTCCTGCGGCCCGCGAAGCAGATCTGCCCGCCGTCCGGCTCTACCTGCGGACGGACGAGCGTGCCGGGCTTCTCGGGCTCGAACGCATTGCAGATGCGCAGCGGGATTTGCGCCTGCCGGACCGGTGCGACTGCGTCCTCGTGCAGGATCTGCATCCCGACGCGCGAGAGCGTCTGCAATTCCTCATAGCGCAGCTGGCCGACCGGCGCGGGGTTCTGGATCAGCCGGGGATCTGCCGCAAGCACACCTGCCACGTCCGTCCAGTTTTCGTACAGATCCGCGTGCAGCGCGGCTGCGGCCAGCGCGCCCGTCACGTCGGAGCCTCCGCGCGGGAGCGTATGGACCGCGCCGTCCGGCAGCGCGCCGTAAAAGCCCGGCGTGACGATCTTCCGCCCGTCGGCAAGCGAGCCGAGCGCGGCATAGGACGCGGCCTGCCGGACGCGTCCCGCAGCGTCAAACAGCAGCCAGTCTTTCGCGTCGACAAATTCAAAGCCGAGCAGATCAGCCATCAGCCGCGCGGACAGATACTCGCCCCGCGAGACGATCCAGTCCTGCGGCGTGTCGCGGCGCATGGCGGCATAGATCGCGTCAAGCTCGGCCTCGATGGGCAGCGTCAGGCAGCAGCCGTCGCGGATCTCGCGGTAACGGTCAGCAATCCTGCGCCATAGATCCCAGCAGCTCACGCCGTATTGCAGATGCGCGTGGCAGAGATAGAGAAGATCCGTGATCTTGTGGTCGGCGGCGTGCCGCCTGCCTGCCGCCGACACGACGACGACGCGGCGCGCGGGGTCTGCAAGCACGATCTCGCGCACGCGGGAAAAGCCCGCGCTGTCACACAGCGACGAGCCGCCGAATTTTGTGACCTTCAGCATAAACCTCCCTCCTTCCGGGAATGATGGTCCCACGCCATCTTATGCTGTCCTGTCGAATTCTGTCCGGTGCCCGAGCATGAAAAATTTCAGAAATTCCGGGCAATTTCCGCTTTACTTTTCTGCATTCGTATGCTATTCTTAACAGGTAGCGCCATGCGCTGCGACCCATTTCCCAGTTTCGGGACACCGCCCGCTCTGACGCGGGTATTCTGCCTGCCCGATACTTGGATTCCGGGAATATTTTGAAAGGTGGAAACACAACTATGATGCGCAAAGAAGAAAAGACTGCCATTATCGAGCAGTACGCAACCCATGCCGGCGATACCGGTTCTCCCGAGGTCCAGATCGCTGTCCTCACCGCCCGGATCAACACCCTGACCGAGCATCTGCGTGAGCACAAGCAGGACAACCATTCCCGCCGCGGCCTTCTGATGATGGTCGGCAAGCGCAGAAGCCTTCTCGACTACCTCGCCAAGAAGGACATCAACCGCTATCGTGCAATCGTTGCAAAGCTCGGCCTGCGTAAGTAAGTCATAGGAAAAGGGCGGTCGGGCGACCGCCCTTTTTTATACATCCACCCAATTTATGCGCGTGGGTTCCATTTAGCAGTTGAAAGTAGCGTCTGTGCCCGGACGCCAGTTTCAAGTGCTAAACCTCCCACGCGCGCAAAAAACGAAGGAGGTTCTTTCATGATCACCCACAAGCAGTATCCGAATCACCACATTTTTGAAACCGAGATCGGCGGCCGTACCTTTACGGTCGAGACCGGCAAGGTCGCAGAGCTCTGCAATGCAGAGGCCATCTGCCGCTACGGCGATACCGTCGTGCTCGTCACGGCTGTCGCCTCTCCCCTGCCCAAGGCCGGCATCGACTATTTCCCGCTGACCATCGAGGTCGAAGAGCGTATGTACGCCGTCGGCCGCATCCCCGGCTCGTTCAACCGCCGCGAGGGCAAGCCCTCCGACCGCGGCGTGCTGATCTCCCGTCTGATCGACCGCCCGATGCGCCCCCTGTTCGACGAAGAACTGCGCAACGACGTCGTTCTGACCAACACCATCCTCGCGCAGGACTACGATAACCCCGTTGAGATCGTCGCCTCCATCGGCTCGTCTCTCGTCATCGCCTATTCCGACATTCCCTGGAACGGCCCGACCGCGACCACCAATGTCTGCTATCTGGACGGCAAGTATATCGTCAACCCCTCGCAGGATGAGCGCAACGCCTGCCAGTGCTTCGTGACCATCGCGTCGACCCACGAGAAGGTCGTCATGATCGAGACGGAGGCCAACGAAGTCAAGGAAGACATCCTCATGGAGTGCATCAAGCTGGCCCATGAGACGAACGTCAAGGTCGTGGAGTTCATCAACACCATCGTTGACGCCATCGGCAAGCCGAAGTTCACGTTTGAAAAGGCTGCCGTCAACCACGATATGCTCGACGATCTGTGCGAGTACGGTCTGGACAAGATCGCCTACGCGCTCGACACCGACGACAAGAATGTACGTGAGGCCCGTCTGACCGAGGCTGTTGTCGATTTCAAAGAGAAGTTCGGCGAGAAGTATGCAGAAGACTGGGATGTCCAGATCGACGTGTGCCTGTACAAGATGCAGAAGAAGATCGTCAAGAAGTGGCTGCTCGAGGGCAAGCGCGTCGACGGCCGCACGCCGGACGAAATTCGCCCGCTGGCTGCCGAGGTCGGCGTTCTGCCGCGCGTCCACGGTTCTGGCCTGTTCACCCGCGGCCAGACGCAGGTTCTGTCCGTCTGCACGCTGAACACCCTCTCTGCCGCGCAGAAGCTCGACACTATCTATGACGAGACCGAGCGCCGCTATATCCACCACTATAATATGCCGCAGTGGTCCACCGGCGAAGCCCGTGCGAGCCGCTCCACCTCCCGCCGCGAGATCGGCCACGGCGCACTGGCGGAAAAGGCCCTGCTGCCTGTGATTCCGTCCGTTGACGAGTTCCCGTATGCCATCCGCGTCGTCTCCGAGGTTGTCTCCTCCAACGGCTCCACGTCTCAGGCCTCCATCTGCGGCTCCACGCTGGCTCTGATGGACGCAGGCGTGCCCATCAAGCGTCCCGTCGCCGGTATTTCCTGCGGCCTCATCTCCGACAAGGAGACGGGCACGTGGAGAACCTTCACCGACATTCAGGGCGTTGAGGACTTCCACGGCGAGATGGACTTCAAGGTCGCCGGTACGACCGAGGGCGTTACCGCCATCCAGATGGACCTCAAGAACGACGGCCTGACCATGGAGATCATCGCCGACGCGCTCGAGCGCTGCCGCAAGGCCCGCCTTGAGATCCTGAACGAGATCATGATCCCCTGCATCGCCAAGCCGCGCGACCATGTTTCCGAGTATGCACCCAAGATGCTCACCATGAAGATCGACGTGGACAAGATCCGCGAGGTCATCGGCAAGGGCGGCTCCATGATCCAGAAGATCGTGGCCGAGTCCGGCGCACAGGTCGACATCGACGACGACGGCACCATCCACATCGCGTCTCCCGACGCCGCCTCCTGCGACGCCGCCAAGAAGATGATCGACGATATCTGCTTCGTGCCTGAGGTCGGCAAGCTGTACTACGGCAAGGTGGTCCGCATCCTGCCCATCGGCGCGTTTGTCGAGCTGGCTCCCGGCAAGGACGGCATGATCCACATCTCCAAGCTGGAGAACCGCCGCGTCGAGAAGGTCGAGGATGTGCTCAACATCGGCGATATGACCTGGGTCAAGGTCACCGAGATCGATGAAAAGGGCCGCGTCAACCTCTCCCGCAAGGACGCGCTCAAGGAACTCGCCGCCGCTGCGGACAAGAAATAAGCAAGCCTAAAAATCCCCGCCTCTCCAACCGGAGAGACGGGGATTTCTGCACACTAAGACGTGCTGCCTAACGGCTTCCGCAGCTACCGGCACGCCGCGCCGCCCCATTCAACGGCGGTGAAGCCGGTGCGGGCCGGTGCTTCGAGCGTCTGCGGCGCGATCTCGACCGGAGCAGACAGCGGCTTGAAGGCCATAAAGACGCGAATGAGCGTGTCCGGCTCGGGCGTGATGGTGAGGCGTGCGCTTTTGGTATAGGCCTCGTGCTGGAACGCGATCAGGTTATAGGCGTTCTCCTGCATCAGCGGCAGCCAGTAGATGATAAACTCATTGGCCTCCGCGCGGTTCAGGCCGAGCCTGGCCAGCGCGTCCTCCAGAAACTCCGCCGTGCCGCTTCCCGGCACGCAGAAGCCGGATGTGAAATCATATTCCGTTTCCGATATGCCTTCCCAGTATAAATACCGGTAGGTCTGGCCGTTTTTGTCCGTCAGCGTCCCGTCGGGTCTTGCCGAGACAGTCCAGCCGTCTGCGTAGGCCGGATACGTGCACGTCAGCTCTCCGTCATAGTCCAGCTGAACCGTTATCTCCGTTTCCGTCTGCGGATACAGATACGCGACCGGCTTGGCGTCGCAGACCTCGTCCTGTTCCTCCTCCGGATAGAGATAGATGACTGGCTTTGCAGAATACTGCGCATTCTCATCCTCCCGCTCGTCGCGCGGCGCACAGGCGGTCAGACTGAGCGTCAGCGCAAGGGGCAGCAAAAAAGCAAGCAGCTTCTTCATGTTGGTTCCTCCTGTATGCATAAATTAGGTTCTATGTATACAGACAGGAAATGAAGCAACTGGTTGCATAGGTTTATATTATTTATTGTTTTTTCCGGCCATCAGCCGCGCAAGCGTCGCGCGGACCACAGGCAGGCAGTCCTCCGGCCTCTCCAGCTCCAGAACGGCCTGCTCAAACGGGCACAGGCCCGTCCCCTGCCGGTTCAGGAGCTTTTCGGTCTTCGTCTCACAGGCGCAGTCCACGCCGTTCGCAATCAGAAAGTCCGCCGCTGCGGCGCTCATCGTCTCAGCATAGACGCACGATGCGCCGCCCAGAATATAGATCGCGGCGGCAGCCTTGCCGACGATGGTATCGCAGACGAGCGCGCCCTTCAAAAGCTCCGGCTGCGCGTCGAATACCCGCAGTGCCGGGCCGACGCCCCGGCCAAAGTCCTTATAGACGGTCACGCCGCCTTTTTGTACAACGAGCGTATACGCGCCGTTTTCAAACAGCGCGGACAAAATTTCCGTGTTCATTTCGGACGCATCTCCTTCGGCAGTTCTTTTTCGATCCGGATCATGACCAGCGACAGCAGCAGCGCCAGCACCATCACGCCCACGGCGATCAGATAATACGGCTGGTTGGCAATGTCGGCAATGGAATAGCCGCCCGTACCGTCGGAGACGGCGTAGCCGATCACCAACAGCACCAGTGCGGCGGCGAAGCAGAGGTTCCGGATCGTGCCGAGCAGCTTGTCCCGGCCAAGCAGGAAGCCGTAAAACGCCTCCGGCGCGTCAAACTGCGCCCCCGCCTTCCACGGCGTAAACAGGCGGCAGAAAAAATCCTTCACAGGGAAGCCCCCTTTTCCTTGATAGAGCAAGTATAGCAGGCTTTTGCGAAAAAAGCAACGCACCGGGCACTTGATGCGCCGTCGGGCGTTGACTTTTTTGCGCAGGGCTCGTATACTTTTGGAAAACAGGCATTTCAGGAGAAGCGGATCATGATCTACACGGTTACGACGAATCCCAATATTGATTATTATATGGACCTGCGTGCGCCGCTGCGCGTCGGCGGCATCAATCGCTCCGGCCGCGAGCTGCTTGCTCCAGGCGGGAAGGGGATCAACGTCTCGCTGATGCTGCAGACGCTTGGCAAACCGTCGTGCGTGCTGGGGTATCTCGTCGGGCCGACGGGGCGGCTCCTCGAAGCGCTCATGAAAGACACCGGCTGCGATTGCCATTGGTTCTGGCTGCAAAGCGGCCAGACGCGCATCAACACCAAGATCAACACCAGCCCCGAAACGGCCTTCAACGCCTCCGGCCCTGCGCTTGGGCAGGCCGACATTGACGCGCTGTGCGCGTTCCTGCGCGGACTGAACCCGGACGATCAGCTCGTCGTCAGCGGCAATCTGCAAAAAAGCCCTCCGGGCGCGTTCTCCGCACTCCTTTCCGCCGCGCAGGAGGCGGGCGTCAGCGCCGTCGTGGATACAAGCGGCGCAGCGCTGCGCGAGGCGCTTGCGTTCCGTCCTCTGCTCATCAAGCCCAACGGCGAGGAGCTGTGCGAGCTGTTTGGCAGGCAGGCAAGCACGCCGGAGGCGCTGCTTGCCCTTGCGCGGCAGGCGCAGACACTGGGCGCGCGGAACGTGCTGGTGTCCATGGGCGCGGACGGCGCTCTGCTGCTGGCAGAAAGCGGAGATGTTTACCGTGCAGCGCTCCGCAGCACGCAGCCGGTTATTTCCACCGTCGGCGCGGGCGACAGCGTGACGGCTGGCTTCCTCGCGGGACTGCTGGACACAGGAGACTATTCCCAGGCCCTGCGCCTCGGCGCTGCCTGCGGCAGTGCGACGGCCTACAGCCCGGCTCTGGCAAACAGGGCTATGCTCGAGGCTGTTTTACCGTCAGTCGAGGTCACAGCGCTGTAAAACCTTCGGAAAGGAAGAGAACCATGCAGACAATTCAGGCTATATTCTCCAACCGCGTGCTGCTCAGCGGCCTCATTGGCTGGGGCGCGGCACAGGTTTTGAAGACGATCATTTACGCGCTCATGCACCATACGCTGGACCTGACGCGCATTTTCGGCGACGGCGGTATGCCGAGCGGCCATTCGGCCACGGTCTGCGCCGTGGCGACCTCGGCGGGAATTATCTATGGGCTGGACTCGTTCCCATTCGCCATCAGCGTAATTGTCGCGATCATCGTCATGCACGACGCAATGGGAGTCCGGCTTGAAACCGGCAAGCAGGCAAAGCTCCTGAACGAGTTCATCGACCTGTTTGCCAAGCTGGAGCAGCCGCTGTCCGATCAGGAAAAGCTCAAGGAGCTGGTCGGCCACACGCCGCTGCAGGTCTGCATGGGCGGCCTGCTCGGCATTCTGACCGGCGTTCTGTGCAATCTCGGCGGATAAACGAAGCCGCCTCCCCCAGCACTTCATCCTGTAAATTATAATTTCACCCCGGAAAGGAGCACCCCATGGCACAACTTGGACTCGGTACGCGCTGCGTACAGGCGGGCTACAGCCCGAAAAACGGCGAACCCCGCCAGATCCCCATCATCCAGAGCACCACGTTCAAATACGAGAGCAGCGCCGAAATGGGCCGGCTGTTCGATCTGGAGGCCAGCGGCTATTTCTATTCCCGCCTGCAAAACCCGACGAACGACGCCGTCGCGGCGCGTATCGCCGCGCTTGAGGGCGGCACAGCCGCCATGCTGACAGCCTCCGGGCAGGCCGCCATCTTCTTCGCCGTGTTCAATATCGTCGGTGCGGGCGACCATCTGGTCAGTTCGTCGAGCATTTACGGCGGCAGCTTCAACCTCTTCGCCGTCACCATGAAGCGCATGGGCGTTGAGGTCACGTTCGTCGACCCCGACTGCTCCGCTGAGGAACTGGACGCCGCCTTCCGCCCCAACACAAAGGCCATGTACGGCGAGACGGTCGCAAACCCGGCGCTGACCGTTCTGGACATTGAGAAATTTGCTGCGGCAGCGCACCGGCACGGCGTTCCCCTGATCGTGGACAACACGTTCGCCACGCCCATCAACTGCCGCCCGTTTGAATGGGGCGCGGATATCGTCGTACACTCGACGACCAAGTATATGGACGGGCACGCAGGCGCCATCGGCGGTGCGATCGTTGATTCCGGCAAATTTGACTGGACGAAGTACCCGGACAAATACCCCGGCCTGTGCACGCCCGACGAGAGCTATCATGGCGTGACATATACCGAGCGCTTCGGCCTTGCAGGCGCGTATATCACAAAGGCGACCGTCCAGCTCATGCGCGATCTCGGCGCGATCCAGTCCCCGCAGAGCGCGTATTATCTGAATCTCGGCCTTGAGAGCCTGCATGTGCGCATGAAACGGCACTGCGAAAACGCGCAGCGGGTCGCGGAGTTTTTACAGCAGCATGAAAACGTCTCGTGGGTGCAGTACTGCGGCCTGCCGGGCGACAAATATTATGAACTGGGACAGAAATACCTGCCGCACGGCTCGTGCGGCGTCGTGAGCTTCGGCGTAAAAGGCGGACGGGCCGCAGCCGAGGCCGTCATGGGACGGCTCAAAATTGCGTCCATCGAGACACACGTGGCCGACTCTCACACCTGCTGCCTGCACCCGGCTTCCACCACGCACCGGCAGATGAACGCCGAGGAGCTGCTGGCCGCAGGCGTCCGCGAGGATCTGATCCGCTATTCCTGCGGCCTGGAGGACGCGGAGGATCTGATCGCCGATCTCGATCAGGCGCTGCAATAATCTCAGAAAGGAATCCACGCCATGCCCATTATGATCCCGAACGGTCTGCCGGCGGCGAAAACGCTGGCGGACGAGAATATTTTCGTCATGAACGAGACGCGGGCCGTCACGCAGGACATCCGCCCGCTGCAAATTCTCGTTCTGAATCTCATGCCCACCAAAATCGCCACAGAGACGCAGCTGTCGCGGCTGCTCGGCAACACGCCGCTGCAGGTGGAGCTGGAGCTGATCCACACGGACAGCCACGAATCCAAAAACACGTCCCGCGAGCATCTGCTGAAATTCTATCAGACGTTTGAGGACGTGCGCAACCGCTGGTTCGACGGGCTGATCATCACCGGCGCACCCGTGGAGCAGATGCCGTTTGAGCAGGTCGAATACTGGCCGGAGCTGTGCCGCATCATGGAATGGAGCCGGACGCACGTGCACAGCACGTTCCACATCTGCTGGGGCGCGCAGGCGGGGCTTTATTATCACTACGGCATTGGGAAGGTCGATCTGCCCGAAAAGCTCTTCGGCGTCTACCCGCACCGGGTCGAGCGGCGCTCGTCCATGCTCATGCGCGGATTCGACGATGTGTTCATGGTGCCCCACTCGCGGCACACGAGCGTCCGCCGCGAGGATATCGAGCGCTGCGGCAAGCTGAAAATCCTCGCCTCGTCCGAGCAGGCCGGGGTCTACGCCATGGCGACCGAGGGCGGCCGGCAGATCTTCATCACCGGCCATTCGGAATACGACGCGCGGACGCTGGAGTCGGAATATCTGCGCGATAAAAACGCCGGACTTCCCATCCATGTGCCGGAGAATTATTACCCGGACGACGACGACACGAAGCCGCCCATGGTCACATGGCGCAGTCACGCAAACCTCCTGTACCAGAACTGGCTCAACTACTTCGTCTACCAGACCACGCCGTACGACCTCTCGGCCATCCGGCCTGTATAAGGATAAAAAGCGCCGCTCCTTGCCGTGCACAGCAAAGAGCGGCGGTGTCTATGCAGGGCATTCACGCCAAAGGCTCAACTTTGAATAAAGCGAAGATTCGTAGGGGCGGACGCTCTGTCCGCCCGCGCGGATTGCAGTCTTTATCTGAAAATTGACGGCGAAACCGTATGCACCTGCATACTTGACTGTAGGGGCCGATGCCTACATCGGCCCGATTGGAAGTTGCAAATTCTCCGCAGATTTCCGTAAAACCGGTACATTCTGCCGGGCCGATGTAGGAATCAGCCCCTACACTCGCTTTAGGATGTGCATACGGATTCGCCGTAGATTTCTAAAAAAGCACTGCTTCCCGCAGGCGGACAGAGTCGTCCGCCCCTACGCTGGAAAGAGCCAGTGCTTCGCAGAAAAACGGGATCTTAGCACGGCCTGCCGCCCTATCACGCCCGGTTAAAGCTTAAAAATCTGGTACCCTGGAAGGTGAGGCTTCCCCGGTCGCCCTCGACGAGATAGCCGTAGTCGCGGTCGGGGATGCTGAGCTCTATCCGGTCGCCGCTTTCGACCTGGAACGTCGCGTAGTACCACGTGGACGAATGGCTCATGTGGCTGTTCGCGTCGTGGTGGCGCGTGACCTCCATCCGCTTGGAGACGACCGTGGCCTGCACGGTCAGGCGCGGGGACTTATTATTCTTGTGCCACTGGCCGACATTGCGCACAAGCGTCGCAATGATCACGCCCAGAATCAGCACAAACATCACCGTGAACAGCACGGGAAACACCGAATCAAAAAAACCGAAGCCGAACATAAAGCGTCCTCTCTTTCTGTCATTTGCCTATATAGTATCAGACGCAGGAATGGCGCGCAAGTTCCCGTTTAAAAATAAAAAACTTGTGCAGATTCCCCTTTGATTTTTTTCGCCGTCTGTGCTATGATTTCCCTGTTGTGTAGCAGTCTTGCGTAAGTCCAAACGGACTTGCGCAATTTTTTTATGTCTGGAGGAAAACAAAATGAAAGAAAAACAGAACGCCGCGCTCGGCACAGCCCCGCTCGGCAGGCTGATGCTGAAGTTTGCCCTGCCATGCACCGTCTCGCTGCTGGTCGGGGCGCTTTACAACATCGTCGACCAGATCTTTATCGGCTGGGGCGTCGGCTACCTCGGCAACGGCGCAACGAACGTCGTGTTCCCGCTGACCGTTCTGGCGCTCGGTCTTGCCGTCATGATCGGCGACGGCGCGTGCAGCTATGTGTCGATCTGCTTCGGCAGGAATCAGCCGGAGAACGCAAACCGCGCCGTCGGCAGCGCCGTGACGCTGAGCGTGCTGGTGGGCATCGCAGCCGCGGTGCTCTATGCCGTGTTCCAGATGCCGCTTCTGACGCTGTTCGGCGCGACGGAGGCGAATTTCGGCTATGCGAAGGAATATTTCACCTGCATCACCATCGGCATTCCCATCTATGTCTTCGGACAGGCGATCAACCCCATCATCCGCTCGGACGGCAGCCCGCAGTTCGCCATGTTCTCCATGCTGGCGGGTGCGGCCGCGAACTGCATTCTGGACCCGATCGCGATTTTTGTTCTGCACTGGGGCGTGATAGGCGCAGCCGCCGCAACGGTGGCCGGACAGGTCATCACGGCGGCAATGGGCGTATGGTACCTGCTCCACACAAAGGCGCTGCGCCTGAAAGCGGACGATTTCAAACTGCGCGGGAAAATTCTCGGCGCGTATCTGCCGCTGGGTCTTTGCAGCTTCCTTGCGCAGATCTCGCTGGTCATCGCCATGGCCGCGACGAACAATATGCTGGTCCGATACGGCGCTTCCAGCAAATACGGCGCGGATATCCCGCTGACGGTGCTCGGCATCGTCATGAAGGTCTTTCAGATCATCATCTCCATCACCATCGGCATGGCCGCTGGCTGCATTCCCATCGTGGGATATAATTACGGCGCGCAGCTGCTGCGCCGCTGCCGGAGCGTCCTATGGCGGCTGATGGGCGCGGAATTCCTGCTCGGCGTGCTCGCGCTGCTCATTACGCAGCTCTTCCCGCGTCAGATCATCGGCCTGTTCGGCTCGGAATCGGAGCTGTATAACGAGTTTGCGGTCATGACCTTCCGCGTGTATCTGTGCATGCTGCCGCTTGCGACGGTCAATAAGGCTGCGTTCATCTTCATGCAGGCCATGGGCAGGCCGGTCGAATCGGCGGGGCTGTCGTTTTTCCGCGAGGTTCTGCTGGCCGTGCCGCTTGTGATGCTGCTGCCGAGGGCGTTTGGGCTGATGGGCGTTCTGTACTCCATGCCCGTCGCGGATATTCTTACATTCTTCGCCTCCTGCTTCGTCCTCCTGCGTACCGACCGGCAGCTGCGAAAATAACGCTTGCATTTTTGTGGTCCCGTGTTATACTGAGTATGAAATTTCATACTTAGTATAACTTTTATAAAAAGGAGAGATCTTCATGGCGATGCAGTTCCCGAAGGGGAAATTCATCAGTCTGGTCAAGGTCGGCGAGAAGGGACAGATCGTCATCCCGAAGGGTGCGCGCGAACTGTTCGACATTCAGCCGGGCGACCAGCTTTTGCTCATGGCCGACAAAAAGCGCGGCATCGCGCTGGTCGGCATGGATGATCTGCACGTGCCGGACTCGCTGTTCCGGCTGGCAAAGGAGGCGGACGACGATGGAAATTCTGAGGCTTGACGGCCTTTGCAAGCAGTATCCGGCCTTCCAGCTGGACAGCGTCTCGTTCTCCATGGAGGCCGGGACGATCATGGGCCTCATCGGCCGCAACGGCGCGGGCAAGACCACGACGCTCAAATCCATGCTCCATCTGGTGCACCCGGACGCCGGGAAGATCACGATCTGCGGACTGGATATGGACACGGACGAGCGCGCCATCCGGTCGCGCATCGGCTTCGTCTCCGGCGGCGCGTCATATTACCAGCGCAAGCGCCTGCGGGAGCTGACGGACGTGACGAAGGACTTCTATCCCGGCTGGGACGGCGAACGCTACGCGCGGCTCGTCCGGCAGTTTTCGCTGGACGAGCGCAAGCGCGTGTGCGAGCTGTCCGAGGGCATGAAGGTCAAATACCAGCTGGCTGTTGCGATGTCGCACAAGGCGGAGCTGCTGATTCTCGACGAGCCGACGTCCGGCCTCGACCCCGTCTCGCGCGACGAGCTGCTGGACACGTTCCTGACGCTCTGCGAGCAGGAGGGCGTGTCGATCCTCTTCTCCACGCACATCACGTCCGACCTCGATGCCTGTGCCGACACGATCACCTACATCCAGTCTGGCCGTGTCGCCGTCAGCGGAAAGAAGCAGGCGCTGACCGGCGCGTATCTGTCCGTACAGGGACCGGACGCCGCCTGCGGCGCGGCACTGCGCGCAAGGCTCATCGGCGCGCGCAGCCACAAGGGCGAGCTGGACGCGCTCATCCGCGCGGAGGATGCAGGACTTGCCGCCGGGCTTGCGGTCAGCCCGGCAAATCTGGAACAGATCATGGTACATCTGGAACAGGAGGCGGAAGCATGAAGCTGCTGATCAAAAAGGAATGGAAGCTGACCGTCACGCCGGTGCCGCTGCTGTTTTTGCTGCTGAGCGCGCTGGTGCTCGTGCCGAGCTATCCGTATTACGTAACGTTTTTCTACAATGCCCTCGGCATTTTCCTCATGCTGCAGGCCGCCCGCGAGAACCGGGACGTGTATTACATGGCGCTGCTGCCGCTCACGAAGCGCGATCTGGTTCGGGCGCGGTTTTCGACCATCGTGACGCTCCAGCTCCTGCAGGCGCTCGTCTGCGTTCCGTTCATGCTCCTCCGCAGGGGCTATGCGGAGATCAATAACCCCGTCGGCATTGAGGCAAATCTGGCCTTTCTGGGCTTCGGCTTCATGCTGATGGGTCTGTTTGATCTGGTGTTTCTGCCGATGCACTACAAAAACGGCTACGATCTCGGCAAGCCGTTTGTCATTTCCAGCATCGTGCTGTTCTTCGCCATCGTGCTGCTGGAGGCGCTCGACCACATCGTCCCGTACATGAAAACCGTCTGCGAAAGCTACGCCTCCGCAGACCTCGTCCGCCAGCTGCCCGTTCTGCTCGGCGGCATGGCCGTCTACGCGCTGGAGGTCTGGCTCGCCTACCGGAAATCCGCCGCCCGGTTCGAAAAGGTCGATTTGTAAGCCTAGGGTGTATCTGAAAACTCATGATGTGACCGGCAGCGAGGGATTTTTGCGTTGCGCAAGACATTTTTTCGCAGGAATACTGACGTATTTCAAGGAAAAATGACGCGGCGCACCGCAAAAAGGCCCGCTGTCCGGGTGCGTTGGGAGTTTTCAGATACACCCTAGGTATTGTGCGCACGGGGCTGTCTCAAACATCCTTTTGAGACAGCCCCGTTTTTTGCGTCAGCAGCTGCCGGCTTTTGTTTCCCGGCGTCCGGATTGTGCGGACAGCCGGGATTTTTTTGATTTCTGCGGCGGACAGACTGCGAAAATCCTGCATTTTTGTGAAGTCCGCAATTTTTTTGCATATCGTTTATAAATGCTTCACAAATCCTGCGCATAAAGGCGCTATAATCAGCGTAATTGAAACAAAGAGGAAGTGAGCTGCATGGGAACAGATCCGTATCAGGTGCTGGGCGTGTCTCCGAACGCATCGGAGGACGAGATCCGGCAGGCGTACCGCAGGCTGGCAAAGCAATACCATCCCGATCTGAATCCCGGCGACAAGACGGCTGCGCAGAAAATGAACGAGATCAACGCGGCCTATGACGCGATCAAGAACCCGCAGGCTTACCGTCAGCAGCAGGCGCAGCAGCAAGCCCAGCAGCAGGCCCGGCAGCAATACAGCCAGTCCGGTTATCAGGAGTACAATCCCTTCGAGGATCTCTTCCGTTCCTGGGGCGCGCAGAGCCAGTCGGACGACTGGCAGCAGGAAAGCCGGAACAGCTGGCAGACCTGGTATACCTACCGTCCCTCCGGCGAAGAACAGCAGGAGGACAACGACAGCCCCGGCGGCTACCGCTGGACGTATCACCGCACCCGCCGCCGCGGGAATTTTCTCGTGCGGCTGCTCGGCATTTATCTGCTGATCCAGATCGTCGCCATGCTGTTCGGCAGCTGCGGCTATCGCGGCGCGTATTATGACCCGTACTACTACCGCAATTACAGCTACAGCGATTCCGGAACCTATTCCGGTCAGAGCCAGTCGCAGACCGGCTCCGACACAGGCTCCGGCAGTTGGTATTGAGCGCACCTATCTCACAGGAGGAACTCCGTATGTCCAGAACGATCGGTATTGATCTCGGCACCACCAACAGCTGCGTGGCTGTGATGGAGGGCGGCGAGCCTGTTATCATCCCCAACGCCGAGGGCGGACGCACGACGCCGTCTGTCGTCGCGTTTTCCAAGACCGGAGAGCGCATGGTCGGCCAGATCGCAAAGCGGCAGGCCGTCACGAACCATGACCGCACCATTTCTTCCATCAAGCGCCAGATGGGCACCAACTACAAGGTCTCCATCGACGGCCATAAATACACGCCGCAGGAAATTTCCGCGATGATCCTGCAAAAGCTCAAGACGGACGCGGAAGCCTTCCTCGGCGAACCCGTCACTGACGCCGTCATCACTGTCCCGGCCTATTTCACCGACGCGCAGCGGCAGGCGACGAAGGACGCGGGCAAGATCGCGGGGCTGAACGTCCAGCGCATCATCAACGAGCCGACGGCAGCCGCCCTTGCCTACGGCATCGATAAGGAGCAGTCGCAGAAGATCATGGTCTATGATCTCGGCGGCGGCACGTTCGACGTGTCCATTCTCGATATCTCGTCCGGCGTGATCGAGGTGCTGGCCACGGCGGGCAACAACCATCTGGGCGGCGACGATTTTGACCAGTGCATCGTCGACTATCTCGTCTCCGAGTTCAAAAAGCAGACGAAGATCGACCTGACGCGCGACCCCGCCGCCATGCAGCGCGTGCGCGAGGCCGCCGAAAAGGCCAAGATCGAGCTTTCGTCCATGACGCAGACGACCGTGGAGCAGCCGTATATCGCCGTCGGCAAGCAGGGGCCGCTGCATATGGAGATCCCGCTTACACGGGCAAAATTCAACGATCTGACCTACCATCTCGTGCAGGCCACGCGCGAGCCGGTCAATCAGGCCATCAACGACTCCGGCGTATCCATTTCGCAGATCAGCAAGGTTCTCATGGTCGGCGGTTCGAGCCGCATCCCGGCGGTGCAGGATCTGGTGCAGTCGATGACAGGCTCTCTGCCGTTCAAGGGCATCAACCCCGACGAGTGCGTCGCCATGGGCGCGTGCTTGCAGGCGGGCGTTCTGTCCGGCAGCGTGAAGGGCCTTCTGCTGCTCGATGTGACGCCGCTGTCGCTCGGCATCGAGACGCTGGGCGGCGTGTGCACGCGCATCATTGAGCGCAACACGACGCTCCCCATCCGCAAGAGCCAGATCTTCACGACGGCCTCCAGCTTCCAGTCGTCCGTCGATATCCACGTTTTGCAGGGCGAACGCCCCATGGCGCACCAGAATAAGGAGCTTGGCCGCTTCCAGCTGACCGGCATCCGCCGCGCCCCCAGAGGCGTTCCGCAGATCGAGGTCACGTTCTCCATCGACGCCAACGGCATCGTGAACGTCTCGGCCAAGGATCTCGACACCGGCAAGGCCCAGCAGATCACCATCACCGCCTCAAGCAACATGAGCCGCGAGGACATTGACCGCGCCGTGCGCGACGCGCAGCGCTATGCTGCCGAGGACGCGAAGCTCAAGGCCGAGGCCACCGCCCGCGACCGCTGCGAGCAGATGATCTTCCAGGCCGGAAACGCGAAAAATCTTCCCAAAGAAGACAAGGCCCGCTTGGCTGAGGCGGTCAAAAATGCCCGCCGCGCCGTCAAGTCCAAGGATCCCGCGCAGATGAACGGCGCCGCCGATCAGCTTGAGGCGCTTCTGAACGAGGCCGGCGTGCACATCGACCCGAACGCGGAATACCACGGCTCGGCCCGCTATGAAAACCCGAACAATGACTTCACCGACAACGCCGTCGACGCGGAGTTCGAGGAAATGAACTGATATCTGCCGTTTAGACTGCAAAATTCCCCCGGTTTTCCGCTTGGAAACCGGGGGATACGTTTCTCCGACGGGGATTGTTTTTTACACACTTCTGTGATACACTGTAAAAGCTGCGCGCTGCGCAGCAGATCGGAGAAAAGACATGAGTCAAAAAGGGCATACAAGAAGCACATTTTCCGGGAAGCTCGGCTTTGTTCTGTCAGCGGCGGGCGCGTCCGTTGGCCTTGGGAACATCTGGCGCTTCCCGTATCTGGCCGCGAAATACGGCGGCGGGATCTTCCTGCTGGTCTATATCCTGCTGGCCATGACGTTCGGCTATACCATGATCGTCGCCGAGACGTCTCTGGGCCGCATGACGGGCAAAAGCCCGGTCGGCGCGTTCAAGTCGTTCGGAACATCCGGCTGGCTGCGGTTCGGCGGGTGGATCAACGCAATTATTCCGATCCTGATCGTGCCGTATTACTCGGTCATCGGCGGCTGGGTCGTCAAATATCTGGCCGATTACGCGCTCGGGCGGAGCAGTGCGCTGGCCGCCGACGGCTATTTTTCCGCGTTTATCTCCAACGGCGTCCCGGCGGAGGTCTGCTTCGTCGTGTTTGCCGCGCTGACGCTGACGATCATCTTCGCTGGCGTGGAAAACGGCATTGAGCGCGTGTCGAAGTTCATGATGCCGGTGCTGGTCGTGCTGTCCGTGATCATCGCGGTCTATTCCGTGACGCGGCCCGGCGCGCTGGAGGGCGTAAAATATTTTCTCGTGCCGAACCTCGCGCATTTCTCGTGGATGACGGTCGTAGCGGCCATGGGGCAGATGTTCTATTCGCTGTCCATCGCCATGGGCATTCTAATCACGTTCGGCTCGTACATGAAAAAGGACATTTCCATCGAAGGCTCGACGCGCAACGTGGAGGTTTTCGACACGGCCATCGCCATCATGGCAGGCCTGATGATCATTCCCGCCGTGTTCGCGTTCTCCGGCGGCGACCCCGACGCACTGAAGGCCGGGCCTTCTCTGATGTTCGTCACGATCCCGAAGGTCTTCGATTCCATGGGCCTCGGTACGCCGATCGGCATTCTGTTTTTCCTGCTGGTGCTGTTTGCCGCGCTGACAAGCTCCATTGCGCTGACGGAGAGCGCCGTGTCCACCTTCCAGGACGAGCTTGGCTGGGGCCGGAAAAAGTCGACTGCCATCGTCGGCGTCGTGATGCTGGTGCTCGGCAGCCTGTCGTCGCTCGGCTATGGGCCGCTGGCGGGCGTGCGAATCCTCGGGATGCAGCTGCTGGATTTCTTTGATTTCCTGACAAACTCCGTCATGATGCCCATCGCGGCCATTACCGTCTGCCTGCTCGTCTCGCGGGTCGCCGGTGTGGGCCGCATTGAGCAGGAGATCCTGCTCAGTGAGCCCAGATTCCGCCGGAAGCGGGTCTTCAACGCCATGATCCGTTTCCTCTGCCCGTTTTTCGCCGCGATCATCCTCATCAGCTCCGTCGCAAACGCCTTCGGCTGGATCTCCATGTGACAGCAAGCCGCCCCGCCAGTTGGCGGGGCGGCATTTTCAAAGAAACCGGCGGACCGGGTCATCCGCCTCTATAAAACGTATAAGATCAGCGTCAGAGGTTCTGAGCTGTTTCACCTTGCGCGGGAAAGATCCAAGAAAACCGAAGGGGTTTTCTTGGTCGCTTCAAGGAGGTCCGGAGGGAAATCGAAATCCCTCCGGGCTCGTTTTCTTTTCCCAGTCTTTTCTTTTGGAGAAGCAAAAGAAAAGACTGAAGGGCAGCCGCAAGTTTCCAATATGAACTCCTGTTTGCCACGGCTTCTGCATCCATCATGGCTCCAGATTCTCCTCGCAAAAAAGCGGGGAATCGAAAAACTCCGGCAGGCTGATAGAAAGGCCCTGACACAACTCGTGCAGGACGCGAAGCTTCACAGAATCGTATGCACAGTGCATAATATTGCCGATCGACGATTTTGGGACGCCGCTTTTCGTGGAAAGCTGGTACTGCGTCATGGCCCGTGCCTGCATCAGCTCTGCCAATCGCAGGCTGACTGCCTGATTCAGCTTCACCCCATCACCGCCTCCTGTTTTTCACACTTATTTGATCTCCTGCTCCAACGCGTCGAATTCCGGCGTTGAGAAAAACTCGCCGAGGGTGATTTCAAGGCCGTCGCAGAGCTTTTTGATCGTAACGGCGCCGGGATTTTTGCTCTCGCCGTTCAGAATGCTTTTGATCGTCGCCTGCGGAACCGCAGAGGTCGTCGCAAGCCCGTTCGGCGTGATCCCACGCTGACGGCAAAGCTCCCGGATTCGTCTGGCAATGGCTTCGCGGGTGTCCATAGTGATTCCTCCTAATGGTATATCACTATGGTATCTTTTTTCAAAAAAATAATTAGTGATAGTTCACTAACCAGAAAAAATATGCTATACTAATTATATTATTTTTAGACAGGAGGTTCTATTATGACCGATTATGCAAAGCTCTATGCCCGCCTCTGCGGGGCGATCGACGAGGTTCTGGACGAGCTGGGAACCATTCCGGAGGCACAGTATGCGTGGTAAAAGCTGCAAGCGGCAATTCTGGATGCGGAAGCGCAGTATCTGGACACAGAAGAAGAGAAAAAGCCCGCGGGAGACGCCTGAGTGCGTCCCTCGCGGGCACAGTTTTATTTGTTACAGTGTCAATTCCTCCGCCTGCTGTGCGTCTGCTCCGATCAGCGCGCGGCAGGCGCTTGTCATAGCTGCGGCCTGCTCCGGGCAGCGGCCGATGTAGCGGGCAGGCTCCAGCTCGGCGCGGATCTCTTCGGCGCTCATGCCGAATTCCGGCCGGGCGGCCAGCTGGGCAGCCAGATCCCAGCTTTCGCCGTTTTTCATCTTTGCCGTCTCCTGCATGGACGCCTCGCGGATGATCTCGTGCAGCTGCTGGCGGTCGCCGCCGCGCTTGACCGCGGCCATCATCAGATTTTCCGTTGCAATGAACGGCAGATAGTCCCGCACGAGCTTTTCCACGATCTTCTCATTCACGTGCAGCCCCTTCGTGACGTTCTGCACAAGACGCAGCACGCTGTCCGTCGCCAGAAACGCCTCTGGCAGACTGATACGGCGGTTGGCTGAATCGTCGAGCGTACGTTCGAGCCACTGCGTCATGGCCGTCATGGGCGCGTTCTGTGCGTCAGCGATCACGTAGCGGGCCAGCGAGCAGATGCGCTCACAGCGCATGGGATTGCGCTTATACGGCATGGCGGACGAGCCGATCTGCTTGTCCTCGAACGGCTCCTCGACCTGCCGGTCGTGCTGCAGAAGCCGGATGTCCGTCGCCATGCGGCAGGCGCTCTGGCAGATGGATGACAACGCGTTTAAAATCCGGCTGTCAAGCTTTCTGGGATACGTCTGCCCGCAGACGGGATAGCAGCGGGAAAACCCGAACTCAGCAGCAATTTGCCGGTTCATCTCGTCGATCTTCGCCATATCGCCGTCAAACAGCTCGACAAAGCTGGCCTCCGTGCCGGTCGTGCCCCGGCAGCCGAGGAAGCGGAACGCGCGCAGCGTGTCCTGCACCTCCTCAAGGTCGAGCATCAGATCCTGTAACCACAGCGACGCGCGCTTGCCGATGGTCGTCAGCTGCGCGGGCTGGTAATGCGTGTAGGCAAGCGCGGGCATGGCGGCATAGCGGTCAGCAAACTCGCACAGATTCCGCATGGCGGCCTTCAATTCCCTTTCCAGATACCGCAGCGCCTCACGGTATAAAATCAGGTCTGCGTTGTCCGTCACATAGCAGCTCGTCGCACCTAAGTGAATGACGCCCTTCGCGCCGGGCGCGTCGAGGCCGTAGGCGTAGATATGCGCCATGACATCGTGCCGCACCTCTTTTTCCCGCGCGGCGACCACGTCATAATCGATGGGGCTCACGTGCGCGGCCAGCTCGTCCACCTGCGCCTGCGTGATGGGCAGGCCAAGCGTATGCTCGGCTCTTGCCAGCGCGACCCAGAGCCTGCGCCATGTCTCATAGCGCATATCCGGGGAGAACAGGTGCAGCATGGTCTTCGACGCGTAGCGCGAGGCCAGCGGGCTTTCATACGTCGGTTTCATGGCGGCTCCTTTTAGCGGTAAATAATCTCGTCGCGGCCTGCGCCGACGGAGACATAGCTGATATGCACGCCGATGGCCTGCTCGACATACTCAACGTAATCACGCGCGGCCTGCGGCAGATCCTCGTACTTGCGCACACCGGAGATATCGCAGCCCCAGCCGGGAACGGTCGTCAGGACGGGCTTTGCCTCGTCAATGACGGCGGTAAACGGGAAATCGTCGGTCTTTTCGCCGTTGACCTCATACTGCGTGCAGACAGGGATCTCCTTCATATAGGACAGGACATCGAGCTTCGTAAGCGCGACCTCGGTTGCGCCCTGGATGCGGCAGCCGTAGCGCGTCGCGACCAGATCGATGGGGCCGACACGACGCGGACGGCCCGTGGACGCGCCGTATTCGCCGCCGGCCACGCGCAGCTGCTCGGCCTCGTCGCCGAACCATTCCGCCGTGAACGGGCCTTCGCCCACGCAGGTGGAATACGCCTTGACAATGCCGACCGTGCGGTCGACATGGCTGCCGGGGATGCCTGCGCCGACGCAGGCATAGCCCGCATTGGAGGAAGAGGACGAGGTATACGGGAAAATGCCGAAGTCAATGTCGCGCAGCGCGCCGAGCTGGGCCTCGAACATGATGCTCTTGCCGGCCTTTTCAGCCTCATAGAGGTACTTGCTGGTATCGCAGATGTAAGGCGCAAGCTTCGAGCCGAATTCGCGGCACCACGCCAGCATATCCTCAAGCTTATACGCTTCCGCGCCGTAGACATTCTGAATGGTCAGGTTCTTCCACTCCAGAATGCTGGCCAGCCGCTTTTCAAGATACGCCGGGTACAGAAGCTCCCCCATCATGATGGTCTTCTTCTGATATTTGTCGGAATAGACCGGCGCGATGCCGCGCAGAGTGGAACCGTACTTCTTGTCCTTCAGCCGGGCCTCCTCCAGCCCGTCGAGGGCGCGGTGGTACGGGAAGACGATGGTGGCGCGCTCGGAAATTTTGAAATTCTCCGGCGTAATGGGCACGCCCGCGTTCTGCAGCGCCTCAATTTCACCGCACAGGCTCTCCAGATCGATCACGACGCCGTTGCCCAGCACGTTTACAACGCCCGGCAGGCAGATGCCGGAGGGGATGAGATGAAGGGCGAATTTGCCGTACTCATTCACGATGGTGTGGCCCGCGTTGTTGCCGCCCTGATACCGGCAGACGATGTCATAATCTCTTGCAATGAGGTCAACCATACGGCCCTTGCCCTCGTCGCCCCAGTTGATGCCTACGATCGCGCAGTTGCTCATAATTCAAAACTCCTTATCCGTTTTTTTCCGCAGTTTTTGTTTTATTTTTTCATTCCTGGCCGATTATATGCGATTTTTCACGTTTTGTAAATGTCTGTTTTATAATGTTTATAATAAGCGGAAATTATATGCTCAATTAGGTTTATCTATTTTACTTATTGTATTCCTCTGTTTATAATGGAAAAGTTGACAACGCCGGTTTTCCGGCTATTTTGGAGGATTTTATGCTCATCAGAACGCCTGAACAGGACATTGAACGCGTCCTTTTTACCGAAAAAGCCATCGCCGCCCGCGTCGAGCAGCTCGGCGCGGATCTGACCGCAAAGCTTGGAGACAAGCGTCCCGTGCTGGTGTGCGTGCTCAAGGGCGCATCGTTTTTCTACATCGATCTGTGCCGCTGCATGAACTGCGCCATTGACATGGATTTCATCGCTGTCTCCAGCTACGGCGCATCCGCGCAGTCCACCGGCGTCGTCCGCCTCATCAAGGATCTGGACAACAACATTACGGGCCGCCATGTCGTCATCGTCGAGGACATCATCGATTCTGGCCTCACCATGCAGTACCTGCGCCAGCTCTTCGGCGCACGGAACCCCGCATCCATTACGACGATCTCGTTCCTGGACAAGGCGTCGCGCCATCCCGAGAGCTACAAGACCGATATGTGCGGCTTCGAGATCCCGGACGAGTTCGTCGTCGGCTATGGCCTCGATTACGCAAATTACTACCGCAATCTCCCCTACATCGGCGTTCTGAAGCCGGAGTGCTATAAATAAGCCAAAGCCCCGCCGGGGCAATGTCTGATATGCTCCCTCCATGAGAGACAGCGAAAAACAAACTGTCAAGCATGGAGGGAGCATATCAGCGTTCTGGGCGGCTGCATTGTGCCTTGGGCGTGACTTTGCTATAATGAAATAAATCGGAATTCGGGAGGATCACAAGCATGACTGACAGCAGAGACTTCAAAAAAGAGTACCCTGCGTCCTCATATTTTTCAAAATGCCGGCAGTTTTTTCCGAGGCAATCATGCTGCGTCATATCTGGTTTGCAGAGGTGATTACGCGGACGCTGTGCGTGCCTGCTTCGGCTTTTAATCTGCCATAAAACGAAACCGCCCACCGGAAATTTCCGGTGGGCGGTTTGTGCTTGTGATGCATTGCTTTATTTCCGGTAACCGGCCCACATGGTGTCTGTGGCCTGACGGATGGCGCATGTCACATCTTCTACCAGTGCTGCGTCCCAGGCGGACGGCTCTGCGCGGAGGAAGGAGGTCTTATCCACACGGTTATCAAAAATACCGATCGGCACATGATAGGTATTTCCGTGCGCCTTCACAGTTACGGTGCCCTTCTGCTCGGACGTGTTTACAAGATACTCCATATCGTCGCAGCCGTATTCTCCCAGCATGACGGCCAGCGGCACGCCATGGTGCAGGTTCGAGCCGGGATCGTTGGGGTCGGCGCGGTCGGCATTTTTGCGGCGGGACTCCTCCGGTGTGACCCAGATGTAGAGGATTGCGGCGTTTTCCAGAATTTCCGGGCAGAACATCGGAAGCGAATACTGGTATCCGTCGGAGCCTGTCAGCGGCATCGACGCGCCGTCCGGTCCGCCGCGCGCGCACTCAATGATAATGGTCTTGCCGTCAAAGGAGTCGGGATAAGCGTCCTGTTTTTCTTTCAGCATGGCGGCCGCCTCGGCTTCCAGCTTTTCCGCCAGTTTTTTGCGGATTTCTTCCGGGAGCTTTCCGAGCCGCGGTGCAATGCCGACGATCTGACCGGCTCTGTCGTAACGATCAAAAAGCAGCTGCGCGCAGGAATCGGGCTTCTGCACGTTGCGGTTGAGCAGATCGTGATAGTCCTCGTTCAACAGGCAGCAGAGCGTGCCCCAGTCTCTTCCGTCAATGAAGGGCTCCTCGCCCGGATAGAAGAGTCTGGCCTGGCCCATAGCTTCGAGCTCATTGTCGATGCGGCGCATCATATGGACGTAGGGGAAATCATCGAGCTGGAGGTTTTCGCCGATGTGGAACTCCTTTTTGAGCCGTTCGGGCTCGATGTTCGCCATAAAGTTACGGACTTCGGATTTGCCGGACGCGGGAAGCGCCTGCAGCAAGACGACCTTGAATACGTTGTTTTCCATAGTTCATTCCTCCTGTGCCGCGTTATGCGGCTCTGTGTTCAATCGCTGCAAAATTGCAGCCACTTGGTTTTGTCGACGGTAATCTCGCGATGCTGCAGCACATACTGTGTGACGAGATCAGAGATTTCTGTCAAATTTTCCGACACAAGCGGACAGCTCTTGTAGCAGCCGTAGCCGCCGGCGCCGGAGGCGCGGTAATTGTTGAGGCAGAGCGTGAGCGTCTGATCATCAGGCAGCTCTCTGCCCTGGTAGACGATGGACCGCACGCGCCGGCCGACCGGCTGGTAAAGGTCTGCCGTGACGGTAAGCCTGGAAAAATAGTCGTAGTTGAAATGCTGGATGATTGGCCGCAGGAATGTGTCGCTGATGCAAAGGCTTCCGTCCGGCGCAAAATCAAAATAGGAAAGGCTCCGTTCCAGCGCGGCCGTCAGAACAGCTCTTGTGACGCGGATGGTCTGGAGCGTGTTGGGAAATGCGTAGGCCGAGACGATGGCACGGACGGTCACATCCTGCGGAAAATCAACCACACGATTGGAAAGGCTCGTGAGAGAAATGTCCGCGCCGGAAGCTTCCAATTGCACCTGATTGATGAGGTTTGCGAGCAGGGAGCCGTTTTTCGCCAGCGTCAGAGGATCTTCCGCCGGAATCGGCACATCGAGCCGGCCAACCGGTGTATCGAGCCAGCGGGCAGTCTGTGCCTCGGCACTCTGAAGTGCGTCTGCGGCAGCCGGAAGCGCGACCGATCCTGCCGGTATCAGCTGGGAGACGGCATGGACGCTTCCACGGTCAGCCGTTACGTCCATGCGGATAAACTTTGCGGCTTTTTCCGGCAGCTGGCAGGTATACGTCCCGCCGATCTGAAGATTTTCGGCCTGCATATGCTGGTGCGCTGCAAGCAGAATATCAAACCCAAGCTCCCGGCAGATACGGCAGCCTTGGTTCTCGCTGGTCTGTGAGAGAATTTCTCCTGTTTTGACGTCCGCTTCGAATCCGCCGTGGTAGATGCAGATGGTGAGGTCTGTTTTGTGCCGCAACTCGGAAAGTGCGGACCAGGCGGCGGCAAATGCGTCGGTCACAGTGATGCCGGCCATATTTTCTGCGCTTTCAAACTGTGTGACAAAGGGCGTAATCATACCGGTCAGGCCGACGCGAAGCCCATTTTCCATGGTAACAACGGCCGTTTTCTCCACGCCGCGGATACCCTCCACATTTGCGCACAGGCAGCGGGCGTTCAGAGCGGCAAGATAGCGCTCGATGGTCTGTTTCCCATAGTCGAAGTCATGGTTGCCGAGCGTTACAAAATCATACCCGCCGAGGTTTAAAAGCGCGGCCGGGAGCGTTGTGACATCGCGCGCTTCATGGCTCAGATAATAGGTGAGAGGACTGCCTTGCAGGGTGTCACCGCCGTCGATAACAAGGGTGTTGCCGTCTTTCCGGAACTGCGCCATGCAGTTGGCAAGGCCGGAGTCTGCCGGCAGGCCGGTGGCATAATCAATCGGCGAGAAGCAGCCGTGGATATCGCTGGTATAGTAGATTGTCAATTTCTTTTCCATAGTAATGGCCCTTGAGGATACGCTGGGGGCGCTCAGAGCGCCCCCAGTTTTTTTATTCGCCGTGCGCAAGCTTTCTGCGGATGCGCGTGGAGATGAGTTCGATGATCAGAACAAGCACCATCAGGCCCCAGACGAACGAGCCGACCATACCCCAGCGGCGGGAGTTGAGACACTGCACCAACGACGCGCCGATACCGCCCGCGCCGACGATGCCAAGCGTCGTGGCGTCTTTGAGGTTGATGTCAAAGCGGTAGATCGTAGTCGAGATGAAGCTTGCCGTCAGCTGCGGCAGAACGCCGTAGCGGATTTTCTGGAACGGCGTGCAGCCCATGGCGTCCAGACTTTCGAGAATATGCGTATCCAGATCTTCGATGGCCGTGATGTACATTTTGGAGATCATGCCAATCGAGCAGACCGACTGCGTGATAACGCCGCAGGCGGCGCCCGGGCCTGTCACACGGATCCACATCAGCGCCCAGACAATGGACGGGATGGTGCGGATCATCAGAATCAGAATGCGGACAATGTACGCAACCGCCTTCGGCATGATATTGAACGAGGCCAGAAACGCGAAGGGGATGGCCAGAATTGCGCCGAAAATGGTACCGAGCACAGCAATGGCAATGGTTTGCAGCAGCAGATACGGCACATCGGAGTCGCCGGTACCGAACAACAGATTTGTGTCCGGGTGGAACACGCCGTGGACGACACCCTTGGCGACCTCCGTACCGGTGGCGGTGAGGCCCGTAAAGTGGATGTCGTCTGCCGACCAGCCGACAAGCAGTGTGACCGCCAGCACAATCACAAGGTACAAAATCCACTTGCGCGGGCGGTTTTCATACATTTCAAGCGTGGTGAGCTTCCGGTCAAGCGACTGCTCCAGCATGGCGATTTTGTCTTTCTTTTCCATCTTGCAGCCTCCTTTCAGCTCAGCTTCTTGCGAAGGTATTCGCTGAAGAAGTCGATGATGACAACGACCACGAACAGCGACAGCAGCACCGTGCCGAGGCTGTTGTAATCGCGCCAGCCGATGCGCTCGTTGATCGTGATACCAAGGCCGCCAGCGCCGACGTAACCGAGAATTGCCGATGCGCGCACGTTCATTTCAAAGCAGTACAGGCAGTGGCTTAAATAAACGGGCAGAATCTGCGGCACGCAGGCGGACCAGAATGCCTGGAACTTGTTCGCGCCGAGCGCTTCCATCGCCTCAAACGGCCCCATGTCGATAGTTTCAATCGACTCAAAGAGCATTTTGGCCACGATACCAAAGGTAAAGATGGCGATTGCGATGGTGCCGGAAAACGTGCCGAGCGAGAAAATCAGCGCGCACACGAGTGCGATGATCAGAGTCGGCAGTGTCCGGATAAGGCCAAGCAGGAATCGGATGAGCCAGACGACGGGAATGCTCTTGTTGATGTTGCTCGACGAGAGAATCGCAACCGGCAGCGCTATCACGCAGCCGATGACCGTACCGAGAATCGACATTTTGATGGTATCGATCAGAGGAGAAACGACCTTCGGGAAGAACGACCAGTTCGGCTGAAGAATTTTCTCCAGAAGGTCCACCATCTTGCGGAATTTTGTGATGACGACGTGCAGATCAAAGCCTGTCATGCGAAGAGACAGCCAGATTGCAACGGCCAGGAAAAGGACGATTACCGGCGTGCGGCTTCTGCGCCGCTGGACCGAATGTCCATTGGGAAGCGTTACGGTCTGGGGTTTGAAGATGCGGTCGTAGAGTGTAAGCTTCATCAGAGAAGACGTGTTGTTTTCCATGGCTTAGCCCTCTGCTCTGGCAGCCTTCGGCAGCTCGCCCTCGCCTTCGCCCATGGTGGGCGCCTTTGCGCCGTTGTAGACCTCGTCGATCTGTTCCTGGGTAATGGTGCTGGCCGGGCCGTCAAAAACGATTTCGCCCGCGCGGATGCCGATGACGCGGTCACAGTATTTGAGCGCGAGGTCCACGTGGTGGATGTTCAGCAGAATCGAAATTTTATATTCCTTGTTGATGCGCACGAAGTCCTGCATGACCTGCTTGGCCGTGATGGGGTCAAGGGAAGCGACAGGCTCATCGGCGAGGATGATCTTCGGATTCTGGTTCAGCGTGCGGGCCAGGGCCACGCGCTGCTGCTGACCGCCGGAGAGCTGGTCACAGCGGGTATAGGCCTTATCCAAAATGCCTACCTTGTCCAGACTCTCTAATGCCCGCATTTTCTGCTTTTTTGTAAAAATGCCGAGCAGTACCCGGAAAAACGGCATATCTGGGACATCGGCCGTCAGAACGTTCTTGATCGCCGTGCTGCGGGAAACCAGATTGAAGCTCTGGAAGATCATGCCGACCTTGCGGCGGTAGCGCCGGAGCTCTTTGCCGCGCAGAGAGTCCACCGTGACACCGTCAACGGTCAGCTCGCCCTTGGAGATATCGTGCATCCGGTTGATGCAGCGCAGAATCGTCGACTTGCCTGCGCCCGAAAGGCCGATGATGGCGACAAACTCGCCCTGCTCAATTTGCAGGTTGATGTTTTTCAGGGCCGTGAAGCCGTTTGGATAAGTCTTATACACATTTTTGAATTCAATCATGCTGCGACTCTTTTCTTTCTGAGGATTTGAATGGAGAATATCGGAGATGTGCTTTTTGCTGAGATATCTGTAAAACGAAAAGCGCCCCGTTGACGCGGGGCGCTTTATTCATTTGGACGTTATTTGGTTGATGACGGATTACTCGGCAACAGCCTGCAGAGCAGCACGTGCGCCGTCGTAGTCAGCGTCGGTCGCCTTGGCGTAGCCGGTGTGGCTGTAGACGTCGAAGATGGCCTTGCCTTCATCGGTGCCGATGATGTTGATGAAGCAGTCCTGAAGGGCAGCGACGATTTCGGGGGTGTAGTACTGGCTCTCCTTGGAGATGGCGACGGTATCGTTGTAGATGCCCTCGGTGACGCCGATGACGTTCATCTCGTTCCAGATGGAGTCGGAGCGGCCCATGCCCTGCTTGCCGGTTTCGTCCTGCTGGTCGGTGGGCAGCGTCCAGGATGCTTCGTAGTCGTTACGGCCGTCGGCGTAGCAGACGATGATATCGACGGATTCCGCAGCAGCGTAGGAGAACGCGGTGCCGTAACCGGAGTCGATGGGCATGACGTTGGACAGATCAGAGATCTTCTTGCCGTCGTAGTTGGCCATCAGCCACATGGACGGATAGATGTAGCCGGCAGAAGAGGAGGTCTTCTGGACAGCCCAGGTTGCCTTGTCGAGGTCTTCCCAGGTAAGCTTTTCGCCAGCATTGACCTTAGCAGCAAGTTCCTGACCATAAGCAGACGGAGTAGCGTAGATCAAAGAGCGGTAGTAGGTGACCTGCGGGCCATCCTTCTTGGTGGCGTTGGCTTCACCGTTCCAGTCGGCGGGGTTGGTGGAGTCGTTGGACAGGCCGTTACGGGTAGCGGTCAGGATGACATCCACATCGTCGGAGTACAGCGCGTACGTGCCGCCGGGCAGCCAGCCCAGATCGATGGAACCGGCAGCCATAGCCTCGCCGGTGGCGTCGTAGCTGGTGCCGACCGTGATGTCGACTTCGTCGATGTCGTAGCCGAGCTTGGACATTTCAGCCTTCACGAGTTCGGGAAGGTTCTTCGTGCCAGTGATGATGACGTCGGCGTCCTTGGAGGGAACAAACTCAAGCGTCAGTTTGTCGAAATGCTGGTTTTCGGTGGTTTCTTCGGTCGTGGTTTCTTCAGCTGCGGGTTCCGTAGTTTCGGTGGTTTCCGTGGCCTCAGTGGTCGTGGTTTCCGTTGTGGCGGGTTCAGCGGGGGGCTCGGTCTTGGCTGCGCAGGCGCAGAAGCCGATTGCCATGACCGCCACGAGGAGCAGTGCAATGATCTTCTTCATTTTCTATATTCCTCCTGAAACATGTGTCCGCGGCAGTGCCGCGGTGGTGAGCTGAGACTGCGCACAGCGCAGCCCCGCAAGATACTGGTATTTCTACCGAAGCAAATATACCACATCATGTGAGACAATACAAGAAGTCAAATGCAAGAAATATGTCAATTTTTTAACTTCGGCTTAATAATTTGAAACTGTCCACAGTATAAAGACAAATGTTCAAAACGGCGCGCAGCGCACCTTGCCGATGGAAACATAGCCGTTCAGAACCGCGTGGATATCGCTGCCGTCCGTCACGGCGTCTGCGTGCAAAACCTTTGCAACAGGCGACAGATAGCGCACACCGTTTTCCTCGCGGACGCATTCATAATAGTTTTCGTAATACGACTGCTTTTCCGGGAAACGCTCGTACAGAATGCCGCGGCAGTCGCAGAGCGGACAGGTGGGGAAGTTGACGTTCCAGATTTCGCCCCGGCCGAGCGGCTTCTCCAGAAGCTCGCCAAGAACGGAGCAGAGGTAGTGATCGGTAACGTCGAAGGATTTGCCGTCGCGCATGGAAAATGCAATGGCGGGAACGCCGTGCATGGCCGCCTCTGTCGCCGCGCCGATGGTTCCGGAGTAGGCGACGTCAAGACCCGCGTTCAGCCCGTCGTTGATGCCGGACAGGACAATATCCGGGCGGAATGGGAGCAGTGCGTTCAGCGCAACCTTGACACAATCGGCGGGCGTGCCGTCTACGCTCCAGGCGGCCTCCACAGGAACCGGGAAATCATAGCGGTAGACCGCCATCTGGCTCTTTTCAGAGATAGTCAGGCGGACAGACATGCCGCTGCACTGGTGTTCCGGTGCAGCGACCCAGACCGTTCCAAATGAGGCAGCGGCGCGGGCCAGCTTTGCAATACCTTCCGACCGGATCCCATCGTCGTTCGCAATCAGAATTTTCAGCTTTTCTTTCATATGTGCAATACACTCCTTTGTGTGCCTATCTTATCACAGACAAAGAGCTGGAAACAAGCCGCAAATTCGACAAAAAGCCCCCATGAATTCAAAAATCTCTTCAATTCCCCAGAAGCCTCGCAGAGTTTTGCGCCCGCAGGCGAATATGCCCGCCATCGTTGATTTTCAGCCCTACATGGGCAAAGTCCGCAAGCCCGGAACGGGCTGCATCAGCCAGATCAACGACCACCTGTTTGAAGGGCGCTACTCCCCGACATGGATCGACGGCAAAAAGCACGCGCGGAATGTGTATGCGCATACGCGCGAGGAATGTGAGGAGAAGCTGAAGGTGCTGATCGCAGAGATGAAAGCGGAGCTGGCGGAGTTGAAACGGCAGAAAGGCGACAGGCATTGAACGGATGAACGGGATGCAGCCGTCCGGAACGCTCCGGATGGCTGCAATTGTGTTTTGGCCGCGATTTTGCTATAATGAAATAAATCGGGATTTGTAGGTGCGATTGATGAAAATTATTGAAGTTAAAGAGAATAAAAAACAATATCTTGATTTGCTCCTATTAGCAGATGAGCAGGAAGATATGGTTGACCGTTATCTTGATAACGGCAAGATGTATGTACTTGATGATAATGGGGTCAAGTGCGAGTGTGTCATAACCGATAAAGAAAATGACATACTTGAAATCAAGAACATTGCAACAGTTCCAGAATATCAAGGGAAAGGTTATGCAAGAGCCTTAATTGAGTTTATTGTTAATAATTACAGAGAGCAATACGCTATTCTGCAAGTGGGAACAGGTGATAGCCCACTGACAATACCATTTTATGAAAAGTGTGGTTTTGTCCGTTCACATATCATATCAAATTTCTTTACAGATAATTACGACCACCCAATCTGTGAGAGTGGAATACAACTGGTAGATATGGTGTATTTGCAAAGGCCTTTATAATCTAAATTCCAGTTTGCCGAATCCGCAGCGCAAATCCTGCGCCGCGATAATCAAAGAATAGCGTTTCGCAAAACTCAAACAATTTACATAGGAAACCCGCTGAAATCTTATGATTTCAGCGGGTTTCCTGGTCCGAGTGACTGGTTTCGAACCAGCGGCCTCGTGGTCCCAAACAGGAGCCGAAAACTTTTTCCGGACGTTTCTAACGGTTTTTTATCGTTTCCGCTCGTATTCCGTTACTCTCCTACCCTCTTTTGAACCCCCATTTCCGCCTGTTCCGCGCGCGTCTGTAGTAATCCATGTGGTCAAAAAACGCTTCCCGACAAAAAAAGACGGGAAGCGTTTCTGCATTTATCAGCTGACTTATCCAAAGAAATACTGTTTCATATCTGAGATGCTGCCGTCCATATCGCAGAGCCACTCGTAATCAGAGAGGCAGTTCCGGCAGTGTGCAATTACATCAAATCCACCGGGTGAATGCCAGCTGTCAGCAATGCTCATGATTTCCAATGGTTTTCCGCAGGTCGGGCAAGGTCTGGTTTTCCTTGCTTGACAAGTGGCGCGATCTCGCTGCTCTGTTTCAAGTGCGTCTAAAAGGTTTTGCCAAAGATCTGAATTCGCCTCGTGCTCTGCGTAGTCTTCAAGGTATCGCTGAATGTCATCGGCAGCCAGCGTGAGAAACTTATCGTCCAGAAGCTGAAGATGACGCTTTATATAATCAGCGATCACCGATGGCATATGGGTTTTCCTGCCCATCGCATAACGCATTGCCGACAGCAGGATCAGACGAAAGTCAGAATCAGAAATTGGGGCAAGCATATCCTGCGGAAAAAGAAAAAACTCCTTGCCATTATCCATGAATACGCGCAGCGGCCGCTGCTCCTCTGTCACCAGATTCAAAAGACTGTTTGACTGATCTTTCAAGTCGTCAACGCTGATTGACGCATAGTCCTGAAAGGGGCTGTTTTCGTCGTTCATTCTCTAACCTCCCGTTCCATTCGTCCTCGTTGCAAGGCGTTGGCATTGTAGCTCTGATTGTCCGAAGATTCAAGTATTTTGTTCGTAGAGGCAAAGAGGCCCAATGATATTCCGCTGAGAACCGCAGGTCAAATTCTGCATCGCAATAAGCAAAGAATACTCATCTCCCACAGTATACAGCAATCGCCTTAGATACGAATGTCGCTGTGCCCTCGCCGCCAGCCTTGTCGATGTTCTCGCGAAAACGTTCGTCGGCGACATACATCTCGCCCAGTCCGGCCAGAATTTCCGGTGTGCAGGTGTAGAAATGGTCAGTGATGAACTGCTGCAGCTTGCGGATCGCGTTCTGCACCTCAGGCGTGGCAGGCGCAAGATTTTTCAACTTGCCCAACTCTGTAAACTGCGCCATCAGCCCGGCAAAATCACCGACAGAGCCATCCTTTTCGTGCTGCTGGTATTCCTGATACGCGGCTGTGCCGCCCCACTTTTCCTTGACCTCGGCGGCGAAGCGTGCTTGCTCGGTCTTGTCAAATGCGTCAAAATTCATAGGTGTCACTCCTGTTTTCAAAGTCTCACGGGCGAGAGCGATGAGTTTTCCAAGCTGCTTCCGCCGTAGTTCCAGCAGTTTGATCTGGTCCTCCAGCGCGGCAGCCTGGTCAAAGTTCGGATCATCTAAAATCCGTTTGATATCCTTGAGCGGAAATTCCAGCTCCCGAAACAGCAGAATGGATTGCAGCCGCGCCAAAGCCGTATCGTCATACAGCCGGTAACCCGCTTCGGTGAGCGCGGTGGGCAGCAACAGACCAATCGCGTCGTAATGGTGCAGCGTCCGGACACTGACACCGGCAAGCCTGCTGACTTCGTGAATGGTCATCATGGCAATCCCTCCTCCGTGTGAGTTTAGCATACACTATGACGTAACGGGAGAGTCAAGAGGAAAAACGATTTTTATGAGTTTTCATTGCAGCTAAAATTGTACACACGCTTTGTTTCCTTGCTTTCCGCACCAAAACATGCTATCATACAAATAACGATAAATAACGCCGTCAAGTGTTGAAATTAGCCTTGGCAGTATAGCTGTGATGAATTGAATGCTCTGCCAAGCTGCAGAGCATTTTTGCATATCGTCACACAGAGAACTGTATTCGAGAGGAAATGAGTATGGCAAGAATTATTCGGAACGCAATCAGATGCAAGAAATGTGGAGATATTATCGAGAGCAAAACTGTTCATGATTTCAAATTTTGCAGCTGCGGGGCATGCGCCGTGGATGGTGGTCACGACTATCTCCGCAGGTGCGGCAATCTTGAAGATTGGGAGGAACTGTCCAAAGCTGAAAAAGTGGAGGACGATAACAGATTGGCTTGATTCTGGATTTAGGGGCTGGCGCTGCCCGCTTTTAATTAGAGTTTGCTGGAGCGTAATATAAAATGGAGAGGAGCGGCTTTTCGTGTATTATTCTGAACTTGTGAAAAAGGCGTGCGTGATCATGTATGATGCCCACAAAGAGGATAAGGATAAAGGCGGATATCCGTATGTGTTCCATCCGTTTTACCTGGCGACTCAGATGGATGACGAAGACTCCACCTGCGCAGCGCTGCTGCATGATGTAGTTGAAGATCATGGTTCCAGATATTCGTTTGCATATCTGGAACAAGCTGGGTTCCCGGAAGCTGTCATACATGCGCTTCATCTGTTGACGCATACGACCGGTGTGCCCTATATGGACTATGTCAAGGAACTGGCAAAAGACCCGATTGCCAGAAAAGTCAAGTTGGCAGACCTCAAGCACAATCTGGATGCCAGAAGACTGAACGCAGCGCGACCGAGAAAATATGACCTGTATTTGCAGGCAATTCGTTATCTGGAAGAAATAGAACAGAAACCCGACGTGAAATAAGACAGGAACGTAAAAACATGACCTTTATCTGTTACCCCAAATGCACCACTTGCCAGAAAGCAAAAAAGTGGCTGGATGAAAACCAAATTGCCTATAATTTTCGTGACATAAAGCTGGAGAATCCGACTTATGACGAACTGTCCGCATGGTATCAGCGCAGCGGGTTACCGCTGAAAAAGTTTTTCAACACCAGCGGTTTACTCTATAAATCAATGAAATTAAGAGACAAACTGCCAAAAATGAGCGAAGATGAAATGTTGAGTCTCCTTGCCACAGACGGCATGCTGGTCAAGCGCCCGCTTCTAGTGGGCGATGACTTTGTCCTTGTTGGTTTCAAGGAAACAGAGTGGGCGGAGCACCTGAAAAACAAATAAAAGAAGCGTTGAAACAGAGGACATCTGACCGTCCCCGTCAATTTTTTATCAAAGTTTGTGGCGCAATAGACAAAGAATATTCAAGCCTGTATCTGCTGCGTCCAAAGCATCTGGATCGCCAAATCCTGAGTTTCAAATTTTCGTATCATCTGATTCCTTCCTGTTCGCTGTTTTCCTGCGAATTTTGGGCTTTGTCAACTCATAACTCACGTCCAACAGCAGCTCGATTGTTTCTGCCGGCACGCTGCCGTCCAGCGCGGCTGTGATCCAACTGGCTTTGTTCATATGGTACGCCGGAAAAATCCCGTTCTCGCCGCGCAGGGATGCAATCAGAATCGGATCGCATTTGAAATTGACGATATCGAGCTTCTCCGTTCCTGCAAGCCCCAGCTTGTCCCGTGGCACTTCCATGAGCAGCGCAAACCATTTCCGGTTGCTTGCATGACGGAACACAGCCGCTCGCGGTGTGTCCGACCATGGGTAGTCTGGCTCGGTGCTGTAATGGTTCAGAATGTAAACTTCCAATTCTTCACGATTCATTACAGACCTCACAGCGCCTCAAAGTGATACCTCGGCTGACCAACGCTCTTTTTGCCGTACTCGATCGCGCTGACCGGGCAGTAGCAGATGCACGCCATGCAGTGCGTACAGTTTTTGCCCCAAACCGGCTTACCGTCTTTCAGCGTGACATTGTTCATCGGACAGCGCTTCGCACACTGCCCGCAGCCGATGCAGGCATCCGAGACAGTAAAGGCGTCCGCCTTGACGAAGTATTTGTAGAAAATCGGATTGACCGGGCCGCTCATGAAACGGTCATAGAGGTTGTTCCGCGTTGGCGCGAACGGCTGATTGGCTTGAATCGCGGTGATGGCGCGGTCAATGTCCGGTTCGGCCTTGGCGACAATTTGCCGCGCTTTGTCTACCTGCGGCGCGGAGAACAGCGCAATGTAATTCTCCGGCATGACGATCTGCGCCGTGCCCATGCAGGAAATCGCCTTTTCCGCGCAGAGTTCGCGATTGTACTTGTCGGCGTTGCCGATCTCGCTGCCGCAGGTCATGACGAACCACGCCTGCTTCGCGCCGCGCAGTTCCGTTTTCCGAAGCCAGTCGCGCACGACGCGCGGAATGCGCCACGCATAAGTCGGCGTGACGACGATCAGCCGTTCACCGGTTTCGACGGGCGAAGTGTCACCGGCTTTGATGTGGTCGTTCAGATTTACGATCTCATCACCAAGCGCGTCTGCGATTTGCTTGGCGACATATTTGCTGTTTCCGGTGCCGGAAAAGTATAAAATCATATCAAAATTCCCTCGCAATGGTCGATCTCGTGCTGAATGATCTGCGCCGTCCAGCCGGTGAATGTCCGGATGCGCGTCTGGAACTGCTCGTTCTGCCACTGCACCTTGATGGTTTGAAACCGCTTCGTTTTCCGTGTGCCGGTCAGGGACAAGCATCCCTCCTCCGCGTCATAGGGCGCGGATTTTTTGACGATCACGGGGTTGAACATGACCATGTATATGCCGTCATTGTCGAAAGCAATAATGCGCTTGTTGACACCAATCATATTCGCCGCCATGCCCACGCAGCCGTCCTTGTGCGCGGCCAGCGTGTCCAATAAGTCCTGCGCAATTTCCAGATCGGCTGCCGTCGCGGGTTCCGCCTTTTGGGATAGGAAAAATTCGTCTTTGCATATTTCACGGATCATAGCTAAACCCCCACTGCGTTTTTTCTTATTGTAGCAGAGAAATGGGAAAGGCTCAACTGCATTTGTGGGCGTTTGGTAAAGACGCTTATAAATGTTTGCTTATTCGGTACGAATAGCATATGATTTTCGCGCAGTAAACAGCATGATTCATGCGTCTTGTGAGATGCAGAATTTGCGCGGCAATAAACAAAGATAAGGGTGAATTTGAAAAGCAATCTGCGAAATAAAAATCGTTCGTTTTTATCATTTCCTTGCATTTTCCATTCTGTTTTGATACAATAAAATACAACGCTGCGAAGCGCTGTTGTTAGACTTGGCAGCTTTGCGCAAAAGTGTTCTGCCAAGCAGCAGAGCACTTTTTTCATCTGGAGGAATCGAACTATGGCTGTGAGCTATAAGAAGCTTTGGAAACTGCTGATTGACAAGGATATGAAGAAGAAGGACCTGTGCGCGAAAGCGGGTATCAGCCCGGCATCCGTCACGAAAATGGGACGAAACGGTCATGTTACGACGGAGATACTTTTGAAAATTTGCACGGCGCTGGACTGCGGCGTGGAAGATATTATGGAAATTGTGCCGGATTCGAGTGAAAACACATGATCAAGTCCGCTTTATGGGACAGCCAATATGATATGATAACAATGAGCTTGGGAGACCGGCTCAGATGGAGAAGCGAATGGAACGATCTCTGATTTATAACGGAACGATTACGGCGGAACAGTTCCTCTTCTATGAAATCCGCATTGCATCGAAATATTACCTCGACGGGACATCCGTGGAGGACGCTATCGAAGAAATCAAAAAGAACAATCTGTTTCAGTACCCAACCGAGCGGCTTGTCGCCCGCATGGTGCGAAGCTGCTACAAGCGGTTGGACGCTTTAGACGATGAACAACTCCGGCAGGAATTATCATCGGCTCCGGCTGAGATTGCAAAGCAGATCAACCTCTATGCCATGATGCGATACAACCGCGTTGTCTGGGACTTCATGGTCGGCGTGATTGGAGAAAAGTTCCGGAGTCAGGACTTCGAGTTTTCGCGGAAAGACCTGAATGTCTTCTTCTCCCACTTGCAGGAGCAGAACGACGATATTGCCGGATGGAGCGAGTCCACGGTCAATAAGATCAAGCAAGTGCTGACAAAAGTTCTGGTCGAGGTTGAGATTCTTGACACTTTCAAATCGACGCGGCTCAATCCGCTGTTCCTCTGCGAAGAGCTGGAAGAAGGCATCCGTAGGAATAACGATCTCGAAGCACTCGCTGCTTTTAACTGCTTTAGATAGGAGGCTCCGGCATGAGCGACATCAAGCAAGAGTTGGATAGAATCCGTGACAGAATATCCGACCCCAGTTTCCTTGCCAATAAAGGATTAAGCAACGAAGTCGGCATTCATGTGTTCTGCTATGATCCGGCAGATGAGTTGATTGTCAGAGATTTCGTTTCCCGACTGAAAGCGGAGAACGGAACGCCATACCACATCAAGGAATGCGACCTCTATGAGATTTTTCTCAAGCTCTTGGAGGACAAGCGCGTTCTGAAATCCGTGGATGGACTGGAAGAAAAGCGCGGGAAGGAATACCTTCTCAAGCAGCTTCAAAAGATCGCAACGCCGGAAGCACTTTTGGAATACATGAAGTACGAGCCGCATGAATACGGCGATGTTCTTTTCCTGACTGGCGTGGGAAAAATCTTCCCGTTTATGCGCTCTCATAAAATGCTGGACAGTATGCAGCATCTCTTTGAGGACATCCCCATCGTCATGTTTTATCCGGGATCGTTCAACGGGCAAGACCTCGGATTGTTTGGAAAGTTTCTGGACGGACACTACTACCGGGCATTCAACCTTTTGTAATTGGAGGAAGGCACTATGAAAATACAAAGCATGTTCCAAAAGGACATCGACCGTGACATCAACGGCGTTATCAAGGTGTCGCAGGATGACCAGCAGAGTTTGAAGCAGGAACTCAGCGAGTACATAATCACGAAAGAGCTGCGGCGTCATTTCGCCACGTTCTTTGATAACTATGTCAAAGCCATCGACAATCCGACCGACAAGATCGGCGTCTGGATTTCCGGCTTCTTTGGAAGTGGTAAATCTCACTTCCTGAAAATGCTCTCCTACCTTCTCTCCAACAAAGAGGTGGACGGCAAACACGCCTTTGATTACTTTGCGGACAAGTTTGACGATCCGATGATGTATGCGACGGTGCAGAAATGCGTCCGAATCCCCACGGAGTCCATCCTGTTCAACATTGACATCGAAGGACCGATCAACAAGGACAAGACCGCCGTGCTGCGCGTTTTTGCGAAGGTGTTCTATAACCACTGCGGCTTCTATGGCGAAGACCTCAAGGTGGCGAAGCTGGAACGCTTCATTGACAAGCAGGGCAAGACGGACGCTTTCCGCACTGCCTTCAAGGAAGTCAACGGGGACGAGTGGGTCAACGCCCGCGATTCCGCTGCCTTCTTCGAGGACGATGTGGTTGAGGTCTTGCAGTCTGTTCTCGGTATGAGCGAGACAGCCGCCCGCAACTGGTTCAATGGTGAAGAAAACGCTGACATGAGCATCAAGCAGCTCGTCTCCGAGATCAAGGAGTATGTGGACAGCAAGGAAGGCAACTTCCGTCTACTGTTCTGCGTGGATGAAGTCGGTCAGTACATCGGTGACGACGGTGATCTGATGATGAATCTGCAATCGCTGGTGGAAGAGATCGGTGACAAATGCCGCGGCAAAGTCTGGGTCATGGTCACAAGTCAGGAAGCGATTGACTCCGTCGTGAAAATCACCGGCAACGACTTCTCCAAGATTCAGGGACGCTTCAACACCCGTCTGAGCCTTTCTTCCTCGTCCGTCGATGAGGTCATCAAAAAGCGTGTTCTGGCGAAGACGGAGGATGCAGATCATCTTCTGCAAATGGAGTACGAGAAAGAGGCTTCGGGTCTCAAGAGCCTATTCGCCTTTGACAATCCGATCCTTGACATCAAAGGCTTTACCAGCGCGGCAGAGTTCAGCGCGACCTTCCCCTTTGTGCCGTATCAGTTCATCGTCATTCAGAAGGTTCTCGCGGAAATCCGCAAGCACGGCAACTCCGGCAAGCACCTTTCGGGCGGCGAACGCTCCATGCTGTCCGGCTTCCAAGAGGCGGCGCAGAAGGTAGAGAACAAGGATGAGAACGCCCTTGTGCCGTTCTATCAGTTCTATGACACGGTACATACCTTCTTAGAGAGTGCCATCCGCCGGGTCATCGACCGCTGCCAGAATGCGGCGGATGCCAACGATGGCTTGGAACAGCAGGACGTGAACGTCCTCAAGCTGCTCTACCTTATCCGCTATATTGAGGATGTCAAGGCGAACATTGAGAACATCGCCATCCTGATGATCGACGATATTCACACGGACAAGATTGCCCTTCGCGCATCTATCACGGCTTCTCTGGAACGCCTCCTGACGCAGAACTACATCTCCCGCAACGGCGATACCTACGCTTTCCTCACGGACGAGGAACAGGATATTGCCATCGACATCAAGAATACGCCGGTTGACAGCGCACAGATCGTTCAGAGCATTTCTCAGACGGTCTACGGTGAAATCTATCCGGCAAAGAAATATAAATACGGCAAGTACGACTTTGCCTACGATCAATACGTTGATGAGACGCTGAACGGCGCGTCCACTGGCGGAATGCGGCTTCGCATTGTCACCGTGGCAAGCGACCTCTACGGCGTTGGAGATCAGCGGCTCATCATGGACTCGCAGGTCAACAATGAGGCAATCGTCGTTCTCTCGGCGGACACGCCATACTTTGATGAGTTGGAACAGGCGATGAAGATCCGCAAGTATGTCAAGCAGCGGAATGTGTCGCAGATGCCGGAGAGCATCCAGCGGATCATCCGCGACCGCAACGACGAGGCACGGAAGCTGGAAGGTCACGCGAGAAGCCTGATTGAGAAGGCTATCGTTGAGGGCAAGTTCTATGTTCACGGTGAAATCCTCAACCTGAAATACGGCTCTGCGAAGGACAAGCTGGATGAGGCGATGAAGAGCCTCGTCGAGAGCGTCTATTCCAAGCTCAACATGGTCAATCAGTTTGTGGACAGCGACGCCGATATTCTCGCCATCCTTAACGGCGCATACGAAGAAGTCGGCTTCACCGGACTGGGCGCAAACAACGAAGACGCCCTCAATGAGATCAGTCAGTGGTTGGAGCTGCAAAACCAGAAGATGCTCAAGACCTCGATGGGCGATGTGCAGCGCCGGTATCAGGCGATCCCCTACGGCTGGAAGGAGATCGACATTGCAGCCCTGATTGCCCGTCTGATTGTCCAGCAGAAAATCCAGATCAACTATGGCGGCGCGGTTGTCAGCAAGGAAGAACGCCGCTTGGTGGACTTCTTGCGCAAGAAGACGGAGATCGACAAAGCCATCGTCGCGCGGCGTATTGCCCCCTCCGAAGAGCTGATCCGCAAGAGTGTCAACTTCCTTCGGGACTATCTGGGCGCGATGGACATTCCCTCCGATGAGGATGGGCTGATCCGCTTCGTTCTGAACACCTTCGAAACCAAGCAGAGCCACTATCAGAAGCTCCTTGACGAGTTCTACTCCAAAGAGCGTTACCCTGAAAAAGAAACCGTCACTGCTGCCCGTGACCTGATGAACGATGTTCTGAGCCAGCGCAAGGACAATGTTGCATTGCTCAAACGGATGGTGCAGCGGCAGGACGATCTTCTCGATTCCGCCGAGGATATGGAAGGCGTGGAGATGTTCTTCAAGGCGCAGCGGACGGTGTTCGACGATGCCAAGAAGCGGCTTGCCAGCATCCTCAAGGAAAGAGACTACTTCGCGGCGGATGCAGACACGTTGAACGTCATCAGCACGATGTCTACGATCCTTGCCATGCCGAAGCCCTATTCCCGCATCGGGGAGCTGCCGGAGCTTGTCCAGAAGGTCAAGACCGCCTATGACAGCTTGCTGGATATGAAGCGCGAGGAAGTTGCTGAGAACATCCGCCAGTGTATGCAGGATGTTCACCAACTTGCCAGCGAAGCGCGGGACGCCGGGGCGCTGCTCCGTCAGGCGGACGATCATTTTGTGAACAAGCGTGAAGCGGCGAAAACCGCGACATCCCTCACCGAGCTGGACGCCATGATTACCCAGCTTCTCAACTACAAGGACACGATCTGCCGCCGCATGGAGGTCATGTCTGCCTCCCGTCAGCAGGAAGAGCAGAAGCCCGCGCCCGCAGCGACCGCAAAGCCCGGAACACCCGCGCCGAAGCCTCCGAAGATCATGACCGTGCGCCGGTATGACCTCTGCTCAGTCAAGCGTCTGCAAAGCAAGGAAGACATTGATAAGTACGTCGAGGCGATCCGCGAAAAGCTCATGAAGACGCTCGAAAGCTGCGACGGCGTGCAGATCAACTAAAGGAGTATCAGAAGATGAACAAGAACGCAATTCAGAAGTTTGCGATCTGGGCGCGGAATGAGCTGATTGCTCAGGTTTCCCAGCGTGCCTATCAATATGGAATTGACGAGTCCGGCTTTGGTGACGCCTCTGCGGACACCCTGAATGGGCGGCTGCTGACGGCGGAGGAAAAGTCCCAGCGGCAGGAACTCATCAAGCAAATCAAGGAAAAGGGCTACAAGCAGGTCATGGAAGAGGTTGCCTACACTTGGTTCAACCGCTTCATCGCCCTGCGCTTTATGGAGGTCAACAACTATCTGCCCTCCCATATCCGCGTGTTCTCAGACGCTTCCGGCGCATTCAAGCCGGAGATTCTGAACGATGTGCTGCACCTTGATCTGCCGGGACTGGACAGCGGCAAGGTGGCGGAGTATATCGAGAGCAACGACACCGAATCCCTCTACCGCTATCTGCTGTTGACGCAGTGCAACGCCCTGAACAGTGCGCTTCCTGTCATGTTCGAGCGGATGGGCGGCTACACGGAAATGCTGCTGCCCAACAACATTCTCCGTCAGGACAGCGTTCTTGGTCACATGGTTTCCGACATTCCCGAAGAGGCCTGGCAGGATGCCGTCCAGATCATCGGCTGGCTGTATCAGTATTACAACACCGAGCTGAAAGACGATACCTTCGCCCAGCTCAAGAAGAATGTCAAGATCACGAAAGAGCGCATCCCTGCCGCCACGCAACTTTTCACGCCGGACTGGATCGTCCGCTATATGGTGGAAAACTCCCTCGGCAGACTTTGGCTGGAAGGTCACCCAAACGCCGAGCTGCACGACGGCTGGAAATACTATCTGGACGAAGCCCAGCAGGAGCCGGAGGTGGAAGCGCAGCTTGTCAAGCTCCGCGAGGAATACAAGACCATCAAGCCGGAAGAGATCAAGGTCATCGACCCCTGCATGGGCAGCGGTCATATCCTTGTCTATGCCTTCGATGTGCTGATGCAGATTTATACCTCCGCCGGTTGGGATCAGCGCGAGGCGGCGCAGAGCATCCTCAAGAACAACCTCTACGGTCTTGACATTGATGACCGCGCGGCGCAGCTTGCCTATTTTGCGGTTATGATGAAGGCGCGGCAGTATGACCGCCGCTTGCTCACGCGCGGCATTCAGCCGAATATCTACTCCATCCGTGAGAGCAACGGCATTCAGGCAATGACCATCGAGTATTTCCACAGGAATGATCCGAAGCTGAAAGCCGATATTGAGAGCATTGTCACCGAAATGCGGGATGCCAAAGAATACGGCTCTATCCTGAACATCACACCCGTGGACTTCGCCGGACTGTATGCCCGGTTTGACGAGATCCGCGAGGACATCGATATGATGCAGAAACCGGCGTTGGAGGAATTGCTGCCGCTGGTCAAGTGTGCTGAATTGCTGGCGCGGAAGTACGATGTGGTGGTGACGAATCCGCCGTATATGGGAAGCGGCGGAATGTCTGATAAACTTGTAGCACTTTCCAAGCGACTGTACCCAAATGTTAAAAGTGACTTGTTTTCAATGTGTATTCAGAAAATGATTGGATTAACAAGAGAAAATGGCTTGTTCGCATATATTGCGCCTCAGTCATGGATGTTTTTGTCAACACAAGAGGGCTTGCGTAATCAACTTCTCCATAATGCGACGCTTTCCAATTTAATTGACTTGGGGATAAATGCTTTCGACTCCGGGTTTGGAACGGCAACTGCTGTTTTTTCAAAAACAAATTTGATTAACCAGCGAGCAGTTTGTCTTGACTTAACTGTTGATGGAGAGAAAGAGAAGCTATTCCTTGCAAATGATAGAAAAACATATGTATGTTCATCTGCCACTTTTACAGACCTGCCGAGAAAAATCTTTTCGTATTCGTGCGTAGAAGAATTCAGCAGATGGTTTAAACACAAAAATATAGGAGACTATTCGACGCTTGATTGCGGAATTAAAACAGGAAATAACAATTTATTTGTACGACTGTGGCATGAAGTATCAATTTCAAAAACCGCATATAGAAATAGTTCCCTTTCTGATATAGAATCTGGAAAATATAAATGGTTTAAGTATAGCCAGGGCGGTGGATTCCATCGCTGGTATGGCGCTATTGAGAATGTTGTTGATTTGGAGTATGATGCAGCCAATATTAAAACGTTGGTCAATAAGTCAACATACAGGCTAAGAGATAAATCGAAATACTATCTTCCTGGTATGGTCTGGCCAATGGTTGGAACAGACAATTTTAGTAGTCGATTCTTGCCAGAAGATGTTCTCCCTGACATAGCTTCAAATGCTCTATATTGCGTTGGGGAATACGAATGGAAATTGCTTGCATACTTAAACAGCAAGGTATTTAACAAGTTTATTACGCTTATAAATCCTACTGTAAACTATCCGATTGATAGTGTAGCTGCAGTTCCATACGAACTACCATCGCCAAGCAGTCAAAATGAGATAATTTCCTTGTCTAAAGAGAATGTGCTACATGGAAAACAGGATTGGGATTCACTTGAAACCTCATGGGATTTTAAGCGGAATCCGCTGGTGTGAGGTGCTCTAATGTCTAATCATTTCGATCGATTTAACCAAAATATTGCGAGAGTTGATAATTTATGCAATCTATTCGAAACGGTAAAGGAAAGCAAAAATCGTCCAACGGTTAAAGAAGGAGACATTCTTAGGGCGGCGGTCGTATTTTTACATTCAGCATTGGAAAATTATCTAAGAAGTGTAATTGCAGAGTGGTTGCCGAAAAAGGGAGATAAAAGGGCTATTGATGGAATATCTCTTCCAACCTCGGAAAGCCGTGCAGAGAAATTTATGTTAGGTGCACTACTTGATTTTTCGGAACAAAAAGTCTCAGATTTGATTTCAGCAGCGGTCCAAAAACATATGTTACGAATTAGTTTTAATGATTATACTGACATATGTAGTTGGCTGGAAAAAATTGAAATTGACTTGTCTGCTTTCAAAGAGCAGGAACTTATAAACAACATGATAAAGCGACGCCACAAAATTGTACATGAAACTGATGCAAACCAAAAGGGTGGTCAAGGGAATCATTATGCAACTTCGATAAACATGCAAACAGTAAAGGCTTGGGAAAATGCAACGATCAATTTGGTAAATGAGGTAGAAAAACAGATTACTATGTGGCAGGTGTAATAAAATGTCAACTTTGACTTCCGAGAAATATGCTGCCTCGCAGCACAAAAGCAATCTCCGCAACATCCGCGGAACCTTTGCCGCCGAGGGCATGACGATCAGCAAATCCACCCGCAGCAACCTTGACCGCATCGCCAGCGGCCAGACCAGCTACCAGCAGGTCTTGACCGAGCTGCGGGCAAAGTACGAAAAGAGCTTTTAAGCGGAATCTGTTGGTGTGATGGAAGGAAAGGAGCGTTATATGGGATTTCCGGAAAATGTTAAGCTGCGGGCTTTGATCGCTTGTAGGCGTCAGTGCGTACTTTGCGGAAAGTTTTGTGGTACACACATGGAACTTCATCACATCAAGCAACACGCGGACGGTGGTGGAGATGCCTTTGAAAATTGTATTCCACTTTGCCTTGATTGCCATGCAGACGTTAAAACATATAATCCTCATCACCCAAAAGGAACAAAATACAGTGAGGCTGAGTTAATAGAACGTCGAGATATATTCTATAAGGAGATTGAGGACGGAAGACGGACATCAATCAGCAAGGCACTCGCAGAACATTTTGAAGAAACTCAAACTATTTTACGAAAACTATTCCGTGAAGAAAAAGACGCGATCGGCGCGGTTCAGGGATATAAAAGGGCGCTCTATTCGTATGGTGATTTGCGCGAAAAGGTGCCTAATTGTACGCCGGAACAAGTAGATGAGATTGTTAAATGGCTTTCGGAACATCGTTATGTTGCAACCGACATCAGAAAAGATTTTCGTGGTGTAATTGGTGGTTCGATAAAGATTACGCAAGAAGGGCTTGCGTTCTACTACGACTCCAAAGAATAGCAAAGTTGGAAAGAGCATTTTACTGACCAGCTTAAATACGGAAAGAGTATGCCTTACGATCAAAGCGTAACTAAGCAAAGGAGAAACGCTATGCCATATTTAGAAACTGTCCAAGAGCTTCTGGAAGCCAAAGAGGGCGAACACGTCCAATTCAAGGAAGCAAAAAAGCAATTTGATTCCAGAGAGGCGGCGAAGTGCTGCTGCGCTTTGGCGAACAATGGCGGCGGCAAGCTGGTATTTGGCATCACGGACAAGAGACCCCGCAGCGTGGTCGGGAGCGCAGCTTTCGACCAGCCGGAGCGCACCCGCATGGGCTTGATCGAGAAGTTGCGGATCAACATTGATTTTCAACTCTTCAACTATGAAGGAAAGCGGGTTCTGGTCTTCGACGTGAAAAGCCGTCCAATCGGCTTACCGGTACAATATGATGGCGTAGCGTGGATTTATGAGGGCGATACGCTCAAGCCCATGCCGGAGGATATGCGCCGCAGCATCTATGAAGAGACCGGCGGTGATTTCTCCGGGACGATCTGCGCCGGGGCAACGGTCGATGATTTGGACGAGACTGCCATTGAAAACTTCCGTGCCAAGTGGATTGAAAAGAGCGGTAAAAAGCAGTTTGCCTCGCTGTCTAAGGAGCAGCTTCTCCATGACTGTGGCGCGATCACGGATGAAGGCGTGACGTATGCCGCCCTGATCCTGTTCGGCAAGAACGCAGCGATCATCAAGTATTTACCGCAAGCGGAGATCATTTTCGAGTACCGTTCCTCCGAAGCGTCGGGTCCGGCAAATCAAAGAGAAGAGTTTAAGGTAGGCTTCTTCGCTTGCTATGACCGCGTGTGGGAGCTTGTCAATCTGCGAAACGACAAGCAGCACTATCAGGAAGGCTTTTTCGTATTTGACATTGCGACCTTCAATGAGCGCGTTGTCCGAGAAGCGATCCTGAACGCGGTGAGCCACAGAAACTATCAGTTTGGCGGCAGCATCTTTGTCCGCCAGTTCCGCGACAGATTGGTTGTTGAAAGTCCCGGTGGACTTCCCTTCGGCATTACGCTCGACAACATACTGGATCGCCAGCTCCCGCGCAACCGCCGTATTGCGGAGATCCTTTCGCTCTGCGGCATGGTGGAACGTTCCGGTCAGGGCATGAACCTGATGTTTGAGCTGAGTGTGCAGGAGGCAAAGCCGCTTCCCGACTTCACGGGAACGGATGACTTCTTCGTCAGCGTTACACTGAATGGACTGATTCTCGACAAAGCAATGCTCTCCGTTCTCAACCGGATCAGCGAAAGAGGCGCGGAGCTGCTGTCCACCGAAGATTTCCTTGTGATTGATGCTCTGTACCACGAAAGACCGCTGAACGAGAAGATGCAGTCTCGCTTGAACCGGCTGATCGAGATGGGCATTGTCGAGCATATCGGTCGCAAGAAGTATGTTCTTGCCAGAAGTCTCTATGCAGCGACGGGCAAAACCGGTGTGCATACAAGGCACGTCGGCTTGGATCGAGATACCAACAAGGAGCTGCTGCTAAAGCACATCCGCCAGAACAACGAAGTTGGTACTCCGTTCAAAGAATTGCAGCAAGTTTTGCCGGGTCTCAATCGCAATCAAATTCAAGTGCTGATGCGGGAACTCAAGGAAGACGGAAAAGTGGTTTGCAAAGGTAAAACCAGCGCTGCGAGATGGTTTATCATCAAGTGATTCACCGTCGATTTCAAATGTGTTTTTGCGTTCAACTTGCGACTAACTTAAAACTAACTTGCGACCAACTTGCAACCTAATCAGCAAGGCATTTACCGAACTGTTGGAGGGATAATTGATATGGGAAGACTGATTTCCGAGAAATATGCTGCTTGGCAAGCCGAGTGCGAAGAGCGCTTCCAGCAGCTCAAAAAGAACGAAGAAGAACTCAACCGCATTTTCATTGACATTTACGGCTTGCAGGACGAGTTGACTCCGGATGTGGCGGATAAAGACGTGACCGTGCATCGCGTGTTCACTAGCCGTGACGATGTACCGGAGTCTATGAAGGGCAGCAACTATGTCCGCACCATGCGCGACGAGATTGTCTCCCTCATCTCCTATGCCGTGGGATGTATGTTTGGACGCTACTCTCTGGACGTTGACGGGCTTGCCTACGCGGGCGGCGAATGGGACGCCAGCAAGTACAAGACCATCATCCCGGACTGCGACAACATCATCCCCATCTGCGACGACGAGTATTTTGATGATGACATTACCGGACGCTTCGTGGAGTTTGTCCGCAAGGTCTACGGCGATGATACGCTGGAAGAAAACCTCAAGTTTGTTGCCGACGCGCTCGGCGGCAAGGGTACGCCCCGCGAAGTGATCCGCAGCTACTTCCTGAACGACTTCTATGCCGACCACCTGAAAACCTATCAGAAGCGCCCGATCTACTGGCTCTTTGACAGCGGCAAGAAGAACGGTTTCAAGGCGCTATGCTATATGCACCGCTATCAGCGTGATCTTCTCGCCCGTCTGCGCACCGACTATGTGCATGAGCAGCAGGAGCGTTACCGCACCCAGCTTGCCCAACTCGGTGACGCCATTGATCGTGCCAGCGCATCCGAGCGCGTGAAGCTGACCAAACAGCAGAAGAAGTTCCAAGACCAAGCGACCGAACTGCAAAAGTACGAGGAAAAGGTTCACCACCTTGCCGACCAGAACATCGAGATCGACCTTGATGACGGCGTGAAGCATAATTATGAACTGTTTGCCGACGTGCTGGCGAAGATAAAGTGAGGTAAAACAAAATGTCTGTTAATAAACTCAAAGTGATGTTAAGCTATATGCGTGAAAAGAACGACGGCAATGATCCGAGTGCCGCCGACTATGGAATAACCAGCGAAGAGCTTTGGGATATAATTGATGCCTGTCAGGATGAAGGTCTCATTAAAGGCGCACGATTTACTCGCGGAGGTCCCGGCAACCCTATACTGATTTGTTTCACAGACGGAATCAAACTCACGGTGAAGGGATTGGAATACCTTGATGAACACTCTACCGCTATGAAAGCGTATAAAGGTTTGAAGGAGCTTAGAGATTGGCTCCCATTCTAAAAGAGATACGCAAAGGAGGACTACAAAATGTCCACAGAATCTATTCAATTTAATTTGCGAGAGCGTTTTGCAGCCCCCTTGCCGGAGTTCTATCGCCGCAGAATCATCTTCTGGAAGGACGAGGATTGGGAGTTTGAGAAGGACGTTGACGAGCTGAACTTGGAAGGCGTCAAGATCATCAAGCTGACCGGCACAAACAATTTTGCTGTCAAGAAGCTGCTTCTTCATGACGATTTAGAGAGTGATTACCTTGTCTACTGCCCGATTACATACACCGGTGACGAAGATAATTGGCTTCAGGACATCGAATATTACAGCGAGACCTTCCGTGCAGATTTTATCTCGATGCAGATGGACGAGCTGAATATCGCGCCGTCTGCCGCAATGCGGAAGACGGTCAAGCTCTATGCAAAGTTCTTCGACAGCAAAGAGCGTATTCAAAAGCTGCGCAGGATCGGGCGTGACTATCAGACGCCGCTCCAACTCCACATCGACATTATGGCGGTTCTCGCCGGTCTGAGCGAAGGTTCTGCGCAGGATGTCATCATCGCCGTCCTTGCTGCAGGTCTTGATAAAGAGACGAATAGTGTCTTGCAGAACATCCGCAAGTTTGGAAGCATCGAAGCCTTCTGGCAGCTTGCGCGGAAGTACACCGGCTACATCGAGGAAGAGGACAAGCCTCTGGGTTACTTTGCAGCGCACGTTTTGCTGACCGCGCTTTCTCAGACGATGAACGCCTCCGTTCTGAAAGGCTTGGAGCGTTTCGTTTCCGAGACCAACAAGGCGTACTGTTACAGCATCGTCCATGAATGGCGTTCCCGCGAGGATAACGAGGACTTGTACGAACTGTGCCGCACCGTGGAGAACGAATTGCAGCTCCCGACGCGCTTTGACAAGTTTGAACCCGAAACGCTGATCACAGGAGATGTCTTCCCGTGCATTAACGAAAGCATCCTGAAACAGCTCTTTGCCGAGATCAGCGACCATGTTGTGAAAGTCGATCTCATTAGGAAGGTCTGTGAAAACAGACGGACAGCCGGATGGTACAAGCGGTTTTCAAATTATTTTGACTGCCTCTTCTTCATCGGAAAGATGCAGAGCTTCTATCAGGAACACGGCGGCGGATTCCATATCGTTGAGCCGAAGAAAATCTGGAACCTCTATACAAGCGACCTTTACCGCATGGATGCCTACTATCGCCACTTCCATTATGCTTTCGGCAACTCCCTCAAGAACGCAAATGACATTCTGGAAGACGGCTTGAAGCACTCGACAGAGTTTGTCGAGGCACTGTATCAGAACTGGTTCCTGCGGGAACTGACCGCTTGCTGGACAAACGCGGCGGCAGAAGACCTCGCTGCTCTGGGCTATGTCTCGGATATCGAGAAGCAGCGTGATTTCTATAAGAGATATGTCGCTCCCGCAAGCAGTAAGAACACCCGCGCATTCGTGATTATCTCGGACGCGCTTCGCTATGAGGTCGCCTCCGAGCTTTCCGAGCGCATTGTCCGCAACACAAAGGGAACTGCTGAGTTGGAGTCGATGCAGGCGATCTTCCCGTCTATCACAAAGTTTGGTATGGCAGCCCTTCTTCCGGCAAAGAGCATTTCTGTGAACGACAGTATGGACGTTCTCGTTGACGGAAATCCCACCCGTTCCACCGTGGAGCGAAACACGATCCTGAACGCGACGCCGAAAGCCAGCGTTGCCATTCAATACAATGACCTTCTGAACATGAAGAAGGATGAACGGCGGGAGCTGGTTGCCGGAAAAGATGTGATCTACATCTATCACAATTCCATCGACGCCATCGGAGACAAAGCCCCTACGGAGTCCAAAGTCTTTGACGCCTGCGAGACGGCAATTCAGGAGCTTTCCGGTATCCTGCGTATTATTCTGAACGAACTGAGCGGAACAAATATTTTCATCACGGCGGATCACGGCTTCCTCTATACCTATAAGCCTCTGAATGAGAGCGACAAGATTGACCGGAAAGCCTTCTCTGGCAACGTGTATGAGCTCGGACGTCGTTATGCGCTGACCGCTCCTGACACAACCGCTGATTTCCTGCTTCCCGTCAATCTGGAAAGGGAGCTGGACGGAACGCCCATCAAGGGCTATGCCCCGCAGGACACCATCCGCATGAAGGTTCAGGGCGGCGGTGAAAACTATGTCCACGGCGGTATCAGCTTGCAGGAGCTTGTCGTGCCTGTGATCGCCTTCAAGAACCTCCGCACAAGCAACAAGAATTACGTCGAGGTGAAGAATGCGGAGCTGAAACTTTTGAGTGAAAGCCGCAAGATTTCCAACCTGATCTTCTCGTTGGAGTTCCACCAGCGTCAGCCCGTGGGCGATAAGATCCAGCCCTGCACCTACTCCATCTACATGACGGACGATGAGGGCGTGGTGATCAGTGACCGGCAGACGGTCATCGCGGATAAAACCAGCGATAACGCGGCAGATCGCGTGTTCCGTGTCCGGTTCAATCTGAAAGCCGGAACGTATGATAAGAAGAAAGTCTACCGTCTGGTGATCGCAAACGAGATTGACGTGGAAGAAATCGAGTTCCACATCGACATCGCGTTTGCGGACGATTTTGGCTTTGACCTGTGAGGTGGTAAGAATGGATGAGCAGAGAATGACCGGAGAAACCGGCGATAAAAACGCAGTGATCGACCGAAAACTGCGGCAGTTCTTTGACGGAAAGATCGTCCGGAAAGACCTGACGAAGAAAATCAAGGAAGGCGCAAATGTGCCGGTCTATGTTCTTGAGTTTTTGCTTGGTCAGTATTGCAGCTCGGATGATCCAGAGGTCATCGAGACCGGCGTGGAGAACGTCAAGCGCATCTTGGCGGACAACTATGTCCGTCCGGACGAGGCGCAGAAGATCCTCTCCATGCTTCGTCAGCGTGGGATGCACACGGTCATCGACAAGATCACTGTCAATCTGAACATGAAAAAAGATACCTATGAGGCGGAGTTCTCCAACCTTGGTATCAAGAATATTCCCATTTCAGAGGACTATCCCGCAAAGTTTGACCGGCTGCTCTGCGGCGGTATCTGGTGCATTGTGCAGCTCGAATATGAGTTTCTGGAAGAAGAGAAAAATGCCTCTCCCATCCACATCCGCAAGCTGACGCCAATCCAGATGCCCCATGTGGACATCGAGGAATTAAAGGAAGGCAGAAAGAACTTCACCGAAGAAGAGTGGCTTGAGATCATGCTGCGCTCCTGCGGTTATGAGCCGGATAAGCTGAATGACCGCGAACGCTGGCTTCTGCTTGCCCGTATGCTGCCGCTTGTTGAGAACAACTTCAACCTCTGTGAGTTAGGTCCGCGAAGCACCGGCAAATCCCACATCTATAAAGAAATCTCCCCGAACAGCATCCTTGTCTCCGGCGGTCAGACTACCGTTGCGAACCTGTTTTACAACATGGGCAGAAAAACGGTCGGCTTGGTCGGCTTGTGGGACTGCGTGGCGTTTGACGAGGTTGCCGGTATCAACTTCAAGGACAAAGACGGCATCCAGATCATGAAGGACTATATGGCGTCCGGCTCCTTCGCTCGTGGAAAGGAAGAAAAAGCCGCGACCGCTTCTATGGTCTTCGTCGGCAACATCAATCAGAGCGTGGATGTGCTGTTGAAAACATCCAGCCTCTTTGATCCGTTCCCTCCCGAAATGGGAACAGACACAGCATTCCTCGACCGTATGCACTGCTATATCCCCGGCTGGGAGATACCGAAGTTCCGTCCGGAGCATTTCACCAACGACTACGGCTTTATTACCGACTATCTGGCAGAGTTCATCCGGGAGCTTCGCAAGGAGCAGTACGGCGATGCGCTGGACAAGTATTTCCGACTTGGCAAGAACCTCAACCAGCGCGATACCATTGCAGTCCGCAAGATGGTCGGCGGTATGATCAAGCTGCTCTATCCGGATGGAGTGTTCACAAAAGAACAGCTTGAAGAAATCCTAAAATTTGCGCTTGAAATGCGCCGCCGCGTCAAGGAACAGCTCAAGAAGCTGGGCGGCATGGAGTTCTACGACGTCAATTTCTCGTATATTGACAACGACACCTTTGAAGAACATTTCGTCTCCGTTCCCGAACAGGGCGGTGGAAAGCTGATCCCCGAAGGAATGTGCAATCCCGGTCAGGTCTACACGGTTTCACAGGGAAAGAGCGACATGATTGGCGTCTTCCGCCTGGAATCGCAGATGCTTCCCGGCAACGGCAAGTTTGATCGGACGGGACTAAACTCTGATGGTAAGTGCAAGGAAGCGGCAAATACCGCCTTCAACTATCTGAAAGCGAACGGCAACCGCATCAGTGGTGCGATCAGCACCACAACGAAGGACTATATCATCAACTATCAGGATTTGCAGGGCATCGGCATGACCGAGAAGCTGGCACTTCCCACGCTGATCGCACTCTGTTCGATTGCGCTCGGAAAGCCGACACTCAGCAGTCTGGCAGTGCTGGGAGAGATCAGCATTGCAGGAACCATGCTCAAAGTGGACGAGCTTGCAAACGCGCTTCAGGTTTGCCTTGACAGTGGCGCAAAGAAGGTGCTGCTGCCGATTACATCGGCGGCTGATCTCGGACTTGTTCCGGCAGATTTGATCGGCTGCTTCAATCTTGTGTTCTATCAGAGTGCAGAGGACGCGGTATATAAGGCATTGGGCGTTGAGTAATTCCGATCAAAAGGGGTGAGAACAATATGCGCTGTCCGTGGTGCGGAAGTCCGGTTATGATACGCGGGTCATCTTGGGAATGCGGCTGGTGCGGAGACTTTGGAAGTCTGCAAAGAACACCGGCAAAAAAGTCACAGAATACGGCACAGATCACGCTGACGCTCTCCTTCGTCTATCATGTTGACCTACCCGAAACGTGGAACGATCTGAAAAAAGCGCTGGGTCAGCTTGCGCCTAAGAACACCGTGCTTTCTCAGCTTCTCGGAAAAGTGCTGCTGCACAACATTTCCACCGGAATCCAGAACGCGGGAGCTTTGCCTGACGAGAAGAAGGCGGAGGAACTGCGGACTTTTCTGACTACGACCACTGACCTAAATCTGGGCGAAAACGCAGAAGAGATCATGCGCGATGCAAAACGCGGCGCTCTGTTCCGCGATGAAGCAGCTCTTTCCGAAACGGACTGCGGCACGTTCTGGACGGAATTGCTCTCGACGCGCCCGGTGGAAGACTACTATAACCACGTCGATCCGGACGGATTGTTTGAGCTTTTCTCCGAGTTGTCCTCCGCCTATGCCTACTTTGGCGGGAAAAAGGATGAGGAAATGGGTGAAGCGCAGGACTACCGGAATACGCTGGAAGAAGCCTATCACACCCATTGGCAGAACAAAGTGCTGCTGCATCCGGACATAGAGCGCGCAAAACGCCTCTTGGCGCAGGGCAAGTTTCCGGACTACGAGGATATTTGCCGCGAGATTTTGTTGGTCGAATATCCGGAGGAAGTCCTGCATGAAACCGCCGAGGATTTCGATGAATTGTCGTGGGAACGTGTTCTGGATGATGTGTTTGCAGATGACCCGGAAAAAGGGGTGGAGATGTGGCGGCGGCTTCTGGACATCGCGGATCCGTCTCTGAAAACCAACGCTAAAACTGCCGAAAAACTTCTCCCGGATTGGGATTGGCTGGAGTCTCCAACGGACGATCAGGCGCTTCCGCTTTTGGTCGCGTTGGATGACGAGCGGTTTGTATCACAGCTTTTTGAAAGCGCGTACCTCGACAGATTGCAGTTCAATGTTCTGGAGATCTGTCGGGATTGTGGGGAGGAAACGCTGGCGCGGCATTGTATGAACCTTGCACTGAAAAATCCCTGTCTGGATGAGCAGTGGAGGAAACGGTATACACAGGTCCTTGCGGCTGCACCTTCTTCAAAACGCACAAAGCCACCTGCCCGTGCACTTGCAAGACCGCCCGTCAGTACACCGGCAAAGCCGACTGGCGAAAGCTATTATCAGTTCTGCAATGTGCAGTTCAAGGAGGATGGCGCGACATATGCCTATCTGACCGGGGGAATTTCGCTGAAAGCAGGCGATTTTGTAGTCGTTCCGATCGGCGATCATCAAGAAGAAAAGCTTGCTCGGGTGACAGAGGTGTTCGTTTGCAGCACACAGAATGCGCCATATCCGCCGGAGAAGGCGAAATTTGTGCTCCGCAAGTCTGAACGCACAGCCTTTCCGGAACGCAAAAAGCCGCAGCATCCTGCTCCGAAGCAGACAGCCGCGCCAGCACCGACTGAATCGAAGCGCACAGTTCCGCCTGCACAGTCCGCACCGATTGAAAATCCGCAGAAGTCTGCGCCGACTGTACAATCGGCAATCACACCGCCGATCGTCAGCCAGACGCCGACGGAGCCAGAAATAACCGAAAAGAAATCTACGCTGTCAAAGAAGCCGTTTCCGCTTGGAAAGCTCATCGCAGCTGTTCTGGCAGTAGCCGTGATTGCTGGTATCTCTATTTCCGTCTCGAACCGCAACAAACAGAGAGCGGCAGCTTATGAAGCAGCCCTGCAAGAGCTGTCAAACGGCAATTACACTTCTGCCGAACAGGACTTCTCGGAGCTTTCCGGCTATCGGGATGCCGCGTCGCTGTCCGTCTACTGCAAATACGCCGATATGTACAAAGACAGGACGGACTACGCAGGCGGGCAGGATGAACTTTCAAACATCACGCTGCAATATGACACGAGCTGGCAGCAGGATGTTGACGCACTGGAGACCCGCGTTAAAAGCTACAAGGCGGAGAAAGACGCCGCCGAGGAAGCCGAGCGTCAACGCATCGCTGCCGAGAATGCTGCAAAGCGGGAACAAAGCCTAAAAGATCAATATTCCGGAAAACTGCCCGTAGACGGTATGCCTGTGAGCTGCTTGAAGTACACGTCACTCGGATCGCCCACCAAGACCGAAAAGTGTCAGTTCTATGACAGCATGGATGTCCATAGGCGATACAAAATCCTGTATTGGTATAACAGTGAAGGACAGACCGTAGCATACTGTCACTCTCATCAGCCAAAGGGTGAGTATACAGAAGTCATTTATGCCTTTACATATTATGAAACGCCCATCGGACGTCCAAATTCTGCCTCTCCGTGGACACCACCGAGTACATCGGGCGGCAACAATTCCGGAAGCGTCCGCGATGACTACGATAATCCCGAAGACCTCTGGGAAGATAACCAAGACTGGTATGAGGACGAGGATGAAGCGTGGGATGAATGGGAGAATGGCTAGGAGGCTATTTTATGAATCTACAACGAGCAAAAGAACTGTTATCCGGCTTGGCGGATGGCGTTGATCCGCTGACGGGAGAGGTTTTGCCGGAAGATCATGTGTGCAACAAGGCCGAGATCATTCGGGCGTTTCACTGTGTTCTGAAAGCGCTTCCGGGAAAGGCAACGAAGCCGCAGCCTGAGAATGCGGGCAAGCCTTGGACCGATGCAGATGATGCAGTCCTCTGCCAGATGTTCGATGCCGGAGGCAGCAGGAAGGAAATGTGCGCCTACTTCAAACGCTCGGAGGGCAGCTTGGCCGCGCGGCTGGTGCGGTTGGGGAAGATCTCAGACCGGGCAGAATTCAGAAATAAATGATATGAAAAACGACACCGTATCAAAAGAAATACAATATCAAGAACTGATTGCCGATGTCCAGAAGGCATATCTGTCTGAAAGCCGTGAACTCCGCTGGTGCAATGAATGTAAAGAGATCAATCTATGGGCGTACTGGCAAGGGCGCGGACACTTAGATGCGGATATCATGCTGGTCGGTCAGGATTGGGGCTGCCCTAAGACTTCCGTTGAAACCATGAAAAACGTATGCGACATGAACTGTGGAAAAGCGGTAAGCTATATGCGTGGGAATGACAGCATTACAGATAGGAATCTAATTCAGCTATTCCGCACAATTGGTTTTGATATTTTATCTGACGATCCGAAATTGTTCTTTACCAATCTCGTAATGGGCTACAGATTGCAAGGAACGAGCGGCGGTTTCAAAACAGCTTGGGCCAATGCGGATGCACCGTTCTTTCGCAGATTGGTTGATATCATACATCCGCGTGTACTGCTCTGTTTGGGAAAGGATACCTTTCGGTGTACGCTTCGTGCGCTTGGATTGCAGCATCTACCAGTTATACGCAACTATAATCGCTTCATCGAAAGCAGTGAAAACCCTGTTAAAATCCACCTTTGTGATGGCGAAACTGCGCTCGTTTTTGCACTTGCGCACTGCGGCGTTATGGGTACGCTAAACCGCAATCGCGGAACAAATGAAAAAGCATCTCTCAATAAGCAGATACAGGATTGGGCAAAAATCATACCATTTCTCTGCATGAACTGAGCGCCCAGCAACTCAAATTCACACTCGCTATAGACAAAGAATACGCGGCCGGCAGCTTGCCGGCCGCGTAGTTTTATATTTTCGAGTCGCGGAGCCACTGCTGGAATTGCTCCAGTGAGATGATCTCGCGGTCGCATTTTTTCTTTTCTTCTCGGGCTTTCTCGCTCCAGGCGTAAAACTGCTCGTCGGTGATGCGGCCGGCTTTGATCCACGCGAAGCGCTTTTTATACTCCTTGCGGTATGCCTTGAAAATCGGGTCGTCGGTCTGCTTTTTCGTCCACTGGCGGAACGCGCCGATCTCGCGGCAGCGCTGCTCACCGTACTTCACGGGACGCTCGCAGTACTCCGCGCTCACACGTCCAGTCTGCGGGAACCAGCGGCCGCAGTTCTTGCAGCGGCGCACGGTCACGCCGCGCTCGACGCAGCTTCGCAGCGAATAGTCGATCATGTCCCGCACGGCAGAGGAATACAAAACAGGTGCGCAGCGACCCGGTTCGACCGGCTCAAAGCTCAGCGGGATCGGCTTGAACTGGAACAACTCCGGATCTCTCGGCTGGTCGTGATGATAGTTTTTCGCCGCCTGTTTCTGCGGTTCGCGGCCGGCAGAATCCACGTCCAGCACGCATTCAAAAAACTTCTCGACCTGCTTCCTTGTCTCTGAAAACTGCTTTGCAAACTCCTTTAAATCCAAAGCAATCGCCTGAATTTCCGCTTGATCGTAGCCATTTACGGAAAAGCAGCCGAAGCAGCGCGTATATAAAAGGCGAAGGTAAATGTGCTTCTCTGCCAGTACACCGAGCTCTACCATCGCGGCTGTATATGCTTCACGGTCGCGGCTTTCAACAAAGCGTTCCCAATTCACGCTGATGCGTTCGAGCATCGGCGTGATTTCTTTTTCGTCCAGTTCCAGAAATGTCAACAGGCTTTCCAAAAACGGAAGTTCCAGCTGCTTGGACGGCAGCCCCTGCATTCCGAACGCATCATTTTCAAAAAATTCTTTCTCACCGGAGAAATACATCTTTGCATACCACATGGCTGTCACCTCAAATATGGACTAATTGTAAATTATAAATGCAATAGTCTTGACAAATATACATCCCTATGTTACCTTAAAACCAGAAAGCTGTCTAAATTATTTTATCATAGTCTAGCACCGCATAGACAGCTTGTCAACGAAAAGTTGCTCTGCACCTTGAAAATTTCACACCCATCTCCAAAGACGATACTCGCCGGAGAAGTATGCCGCGACGCTGCGAAAGCAGCCAGCGTACCAAGGTGAAGCCAACGCTGTGTGCGTCAACAAAAGGCCGCAGGGCAGGAACGGGTATGGAGGATGGTAACCGGAAAAGAAAAAAGCCGCCCGGCTGCTGCAACAGTCGGACGGCGCGCCGCGTTTCGGAAAACACGGACTGCAACTGTGTTCAGTCTAACAGAGAGACCTCCGAAACGCAAGTTTTTTCTCTGAAATTTCTAAAATCTGATGGAGGTAAAAAAAGACATTGAACACATCAAGCATCAAAAATTTTGATGAGCTGCCGCTGTTTCTCAACGCGCAGCTTGTCTCCCGCACGCTGGGCGTATCGCCGTCGAGCGCCTACGAGCTTCTGCACGAGGACGGCTTCCCGTCACTGCGGATCGGCAACCGACTGGTCGTGCCGAAGGAGCAATTCCGCCTCTGGGTAGAGCGGCAGACAGGAGGCGCACATGAAGAATAAATACTATACCTCGCGCGATCCAATTAAAAACTACTTTCCTCTGCCGAATGAAGTTTTCGCCCTCGGTCTCTCACCAGGCGCGTTGGCGGTCTACAGTTACCTGATGTACATCGAGGATCGGACGACGTATCAGTGCCACGCAAGCTACAAAACGATTGGTAAAGCCGTCAATATGAGTCCGAACACGGTACGCAAATATGTGACCGAGCTGGTCGAACGAGGGCTGATTCAGACAGAGCACACAAGCATCATCACACAGGACGGACGCAAGCAGAACGGAAGCCTTCTGTACACGCTCCTGCCCATTCAGTTTTCCATCCAGCAGTTTTACGAGCAGAAGCTTGCAAAACTGGACGAGGAATGCGAGCAGGAACGCATCCGAAAACGCTTGGAAGCGTTCCAATTGGCGCAGTAGGAAACCGTCCATCCGCCCGCGTGAGCCGCGTGTCGCGGCTGTGTCCGGTTTTCCGGGCACAGCCGGGCGCGTACCCGCCGGAAACCCAAAGACCGGGCGTTGCGCCGCCGTGCGGGAAAACAGGAAATTCGACCGAAGCCCAGTGCAGCGGGTTCGGTCGAAAGAGGAGATGCAGCGGAATGGACAAGACCTGCCGCTTGCGGCAAATGCGGGAACACGCCGAAACGGGCAAGATCGAGGGATTTTGGACGCTGCGGCGAGAAAGCAGGATAAACGGATGGCGTCGGAACCGACGCTTTTCCTGGTCACAACAGCCCGCAGTGCGGACTGTATCAGGAGGTTGCGCAGGCGCTGCGATTGGCGCCTGTTTGGAGGAAAATACGCGCGGTTGGCATCAAAAATCCCGCAAACGCAGACGGTTCAAGGGATTTCAGCGTGCCGCGCCGCAGATTGGAGGATTATGAGCAAGGAAGAAAACAGATTGAATTTTCGGATGTCGCCGGAGACGGCGGAAAAGCTGGAGCATTGGTACCGGCAGGATGGCTGTCGGAGCAAGAATGAATTTCTGGAACGCGCCGTGAATTATTACGCGGACCATCTGGCGGCGGGAACAAGCACGATGCTCCCACGGGCGGTCCAGTCAGCCATCGACGGGCGGCTGCAGCTTTTGGAGCAGCGGCTCTCATCCCTGCTGTTCAAGCAGACTGTAGAGTTAGACATGGGGCTGAGCCTTTTAGCAGAGTGCGTGAATTTGGACGAATCGGTGCTGCGGAAGCAGCGGGCAAAGAGTGTCAATGACGTGAAGCGCACCAACGGTCAGCTCCGGCTGGAGCAGAAGCTCCGCACGCAGGAGCCGTTTGACGAATGGCTAGACTGATTGTCAAAAGTCCGTATTTCAAGGGCGGCGGCGCAAAACCGGCGGGCGGGTATCTGCGCTACATCGCCACGCGCGAACGAGTGGAGATCCTGCCGGACGACCGACCGCCGACGAAACGGCAGACGCAGCTCATCGAAAAGCTGACGAAGGATTTTCCGGATACAAAAACGCTTCTGGAATACGGCGATTACACGGCGCACCCGACGAAGTTCAACGCCTCGCAGTTTCTCACGCTGGCGATGGAGGAAAACTGGGTCAAGGTGCAGGAGATCGACGGCTACGCCAAGTATATCGCAACCCGTCCTCGCGCGGAGCGGCTGGGCGAACACGGACTGTTCGGTGATGAAGATGCAGTCGATCTGAACGCGGCAATGGCAGAGGTGAACAGCTGCACCGGGAACATCTGGACGCACATCATTTCGCTCCGGCGCGAGGACGCGGAGCGGCTTGGGTTCGATCAAGCGGACGCATGGCGGGCGCTGCTGCGGGCGCACCGGAATGACATCGCGGAGGCGATGCACATTCCGCCGGAGGACTATTGTTGGTACGCGGCATTCCACGACGAGGGCGGTCACCCGCACGTCCACATGATGGCGTGGTCGAAAAAGCCGGGGCAGGCGTACCTGAACCGGGAAGGTATCCGGAAAATCAAATCCGTTCTAACGAACCAGATCTTTCAGCAGGAACTGCTGCACATCTATGAGGACAAAAGCCAATCCCGCGATGAGCTGGTGCGGGAAACGCGCTCTGCTATGCTGACACTTGCACGGAAGATACAGAACTCCGCTTGCGAGCATCCGGAAGCGGAGCAAATGATCTGGGAGCTGGCGTTGGAGTTGGGCAGCGTCACGGGAAAGAAGTCCTACGGGTATCTGCCGAAAGATCTCAAGCAGAAGGTCGATGCCATTGTCGATCAGATGGAGCTGCTGCCGAGCGTGTATGAATGCTACGGGCGCTGGTGGAAGCTGCAGTGCAGGTTGAACGATTTCTACGCGGAAAAAGAGCGGCAGCGTCCGCCGCTCTCGCAGCAGAAGGAGTTTCGGCAGATCAAAAATGCGGTCCTTCAGGTTGCAGAACAGGTGCGGCAGAACAAGATCACATTCGAGGACGCAGGCGCAGAGCAGGATGCGGAACAGAATGCCACCTGTAATGTTCCGTACCCAGCAAATGCGTGGTACGCAATGGCGACCGATGAATCTATGACGTTGGAGGAACGCGACGAAGCCGCGAAGCAGTTGGAAACGCTGGCGGACAGCGGTGGCCGGCACGCGCAATACCTGACCGGGATTCTCTATCGTGATGGTGGGCTGCTGATTCCGGACGTAGAAAAAGCACAGCACTATCTGGGATTGGCTGCGCAGCAGAATCACGCGGCGGCACAGTATGCGCTGGGCAGGCTGCTCCTCTCAGATGATTTGGAAATGCAAAATTCCGCGCAGGGACTCTACTGGCTGGAACGGGCAGCACAGAACGGCAGCGACTACGCCGCCTACCGGCTGGGCAAGGAATATCTCAGCGGAAAGAACACACCGAAAAATCCGGAACGCGCAGCGGAATATGTGCGCATGGCTGCCGAGCAGGGCAATCCCTACGCGCAGTACCTATTGGGAAAGCTCTGTCTCAGCGGCGACGGCGTGCCGCAGGACAAGGACGCTGCTTACGACTGGTTTCAAAAAGCGCAGGCGCAGGGACATGACTACGCAGGATTTTTCGTGAACCGCATCGAGCGTCCGGAGCCGCCAAATGATCTGCTCTCAGCAACGCGGCTGCTATACCACATGGGAAAGATTTTTCAGAGCAGCGCGCCTGCACCGCAAAACAGTGGCATCCAGATCGACCGCAAGCGGCTCGCCAAGCTGCGTCGGATGCGCATGGCCGCCGGACACAAGGCGGACGATCACGAGCAGGAGCAGACGAATAATACCATGTCGATGGGTTGGTAGCACGGTTCAAAACCTGCACCGCCATAGACAAAGAAAAACGAAATGATAACTTTCTGATAACTCTCCACGCGGGAGGTTGCTATTGTATCTCCCGCGTGGTAGTTGTTAGAGAAAAGCCATAAAAGAAAGGAGTCCTGCATATGGGAAAACGGCGGCCATCCGGAGACGGGATGGTCAGAAAACGCGACGATGGGCGCTGGGAAGGGCGCATTGTCGTGGGACACAAGGCAAACGGCAACCCGATCTTCCGGCACGTCTACGCGAAGACGCAGAAGGCGCTGACGGAAAAGCTCCACCAGAGCATCGAATGCTATCAGGACGTGGAGCTGACCGAGGACAGCCGCATGACGCTGGGCGAGTGGCTGGATCGCTGGCTTGCGGAATACAAGGACGGCACGATCCGGCCGGGCACGCTGGAAAGCTACCGCAATTATATCGAAAACTACATCAAGCCGCAGCTCGGCGGCAAGCAGGTTTCGCTCATCACGACGCAGGACGTGCAGCGGATGTACCGGCGGCTGAAAAACGGCGGGCGCGTGCGCGAAGATGTGGACGGAAGCAAGCGGCTCTCCGACTCGACTGTGCGGCACATCCACACGATGCTGCACGGCGCGATGAAGGCTGCGGTGCAGGCGCACATCATTCCGAAAAATCCGACCGAGAACGCAACTGTGCCGAAATCCAACTACAAGCCGATGCAGGTGCTGAACGAGCAGGAGCTGGATACGTTCCTGCAAGCTGTCCAGAAGGACGATATCTGGCGGGATTTCTTCTACACGGAGCTTATGACCGGTCTGCGGCGCGGCGAGATCTGTGCGCTCATGTGGTGCGACTTCGACGCGAAGGCCGGGACACTCGGAATCTCCCGGACGCTGCACAGCAAGGGGCAGGGCATCTACGCCCTCGGCGACACGAAAACGAGCCAGGGCAACCGCACGATCATCCTGCCGGAAAGCGTCGCGGCGCTGCTGCGGGCGCGGAAGAAAATTTCCATCAGCCAATGGATTTTCCCGCAGCCGACCAGCCCGGAGCTGCCGATGAATCCGGGGACGGCATACCGGCGGCTCAAAACGCTGTTGGAGGAAGCGGGACTGCCAAGCATTCGCTTCCATGATCTTCGGCACACGTTCGCAACACACGCCCTCACCAGCGGCGTGGACGCGAAAACGCTGGCCGGGATTCTGGGACACACGAACGCCAGCTTCACGCTCGACACCTACACGCACGTCACGCCGGATATGCGCGAAGCCGCGGGCGGCATCGTCGGCGGCTTCATGGAGGACTTATTTGGAAAGGAGTTAAAGCCTTGGCAAAGAAGCGAAAAGCAGGCGACGGACTGATCCGTCAGCGCGCAGACGGACGCTGGGAGGGGCGGTACGTTGTCGGCTACGACGATCACGGCTGCCCGAAAACAAAGGCCGTCTTCGGCAAGAGCAAGCGCGAGTGCGCAGAAAAGCTGGCAGCACTCAAGGTGCAGCTCGGCGGCATTCCGTCGGACAAGCTGCGGCCGGAGATGCGCTTTGCAGACTGGTTGGATTACTGGTATGAAACGCATTGCAAGCCGAATATCCGCACCTCGACGCAGTCCGGCTACGAAGATCGCATCCGCCTGCACATCAAGCCGGAGCTGGGCGAGATTCCACTGAACAGGCTGACGCAGAACGACCTCCAGCAGTTTTACGCGCGGCTGAAAAAGGGCGGACGCAAGACGCGCACGGAGTGTTACGGTGAGGGACTGTCTGACCGTATGGTGCGGATGTGTCACGCGACCTGCCGCTCGGCGCTTCAAAGGGCTGTACAGGATGGCCTCATCCGCACGAATCCCGCCGAGGGCTGCAAGCTGCCGCCCAAAAAGGCACGCGAGATGCAGGTGCTGGCGCGGGATGAATTGCAGCGGTTTCTCATTCAGGCGCAAGCCGAGGGTTACTATGAACTGTTCCTTCTAGATCTGGCGACAGGCCTGCGGCGCGGCGAGCTGCTGGCGCTGCAATGGGACGACCTCGATTTTGAAACGGGCGTCCTCACGATCAGCAAACAGGTCAGCTTGGTTCGCGGCAAGATTGTCATGAGCGTGCCGAAGACGAAAAGCTCCATCCGCAAGCTGGTGCTGCCGCCCGCCGTCGTGCAGGTGCTGAAAGAATACCGCGAAAGCGTCCACTCCCGCTGGATGTTCCCGTCGCCGGTGCTGGAGGATCTGCCGCTCAACCCCGGTTCGGTCTACGACCGATTGCAGCTCATCTTGGAACACGCAAGCTGCAAACAGGTGCGTTTTCATGACCTCAGACACACATTCGCGACCTTGGCGCTGCAAAATGGGATGGACGTGAAAACGCTCTCCGCCATGCTGGGCCATGTGTCCGCAGCCACGACGCTGGACATTTACACGCACTCGACCTCTGATATGCAGCACGCCGCCGCGCGGAAGATCGACTGCGGCATCGGCAAGGCAGACCTTCCGGACGAGCCTGCGCCGCAGGCGAATACGCCCGCCATCGTTGACTTTCAGCCTTACATGGGCAAGGTCCGCAAGCCCGGAACGGGCTGCATCAGCCAGATCAACGACCACCTGTTTGAGGGGCGCTACTCCCCGACGTGGATCGACGGCAAAAAGCACGCGCGGAATATCTACGCGCATACCCGCGAGGAATGTGAGGAGAAGCTGAAGGTATTGATCGCAGAGATGAAAGCGGAGCTGGCGGAGTTGAAACGGCAGAAGGGCTACAAACATTGATCGAATGAACGGAACGCAGCCGCCCGGAATGCCCCGGACGGCTGCATTGTGTTTTGGGCGCGGTTTTGCTATAATGAAATAAATTGGGATTTGTTGCTCCATACGCCCTTGACAATAGTCCTTACAATATACTATAATAATATTTACAAATACTATTTGTAAGTGGGGGACTTATGGAAAACAATCATTTTAACGTTGCGTGGGCGAAAAGCACTGCTCTATATACAAAAGCAGCATCGGTACTTGGCGTCGGATACCCGGAAATGATGGTGCTGTATGCGCTGGAATCCATGGGAGAACTGACGCAAAAGCAGATCGCAGAGAATTTCGGTATGCAAAAACAGACGGTTCATACGGTCGTGAGCGCACTTCAAAAGAAGGGCTATTTACTGTTGGAGGCCAGCGAGGGCGATAAACGTGAGAAGCGGATCGTCTTGACTGAAAGCGGACAGGTATACGCCCACAGAATGATTGCGCCTTTACGAAAAGCCGAGGAGAAGGTTTATAGAACAATCGGGAACGAACGGCTCCAAGCCATGTGTGAAATTCTTGACCTTTTCAATCTTCTCTTTGAAAGAGAGCTGAGCGGAGGTCTGGGCAGTGAATAACAAGCGGACTTTCTTTCAGTATGTGATTCCGTCCGTGTTATCCTTTGCGCTTTCCGGGGTGTATGCCATCGTTGACGGTTTCTTTGTAGGCAACTCAATCGGGGATGCCGGACTTTCCACAATCAACATTGCATATCCCATCACGGCGGTCCTGCAATCCGTAGGGACAGGAATCGGAATGGGTGGTTCAGTCAAATACTCCATTCTGAAAGCAGCAGGAAATGAGAAAAAAGCACGGGAGTTCGTTGCCGGTGCAACATGGCTGATGCTTCTTTTCAGCGCTGTCCTGACTGTCACCGTTTTCTTCACTTCAGAGAAAATCCTTTCTGCCCTTGGTGCATCGGGCGAGTTGCTTACTCTGGGAAATGAGTATATCAAGGTAATTGCCCTTGGAGCGATTTTACAGGTGTTCGGCACCGGACTGGTTCCGTTTATGCGTAATTACGGCGGTTCTTTGTGGGCAATGATCGCTATGATCTGCGGCTTTGCTACCAATATTGCTCTTGACTATACTTTTGTGTGGGTTCTTGGACGGGGCATGTACGGTGCGGCATTGGCGACCATTATTGGGCAGGGAGTTACCATGGCGGTTGCACTCGTGTATTGCGCCATCAAAAAGAACCTCACTCTGAAAATCGCACCTGTTGATACCCCGAAAACGGCATTTCAGATATTAAAAATCGGACTTGCTCCATTTGGCTTGACCCTTGCCCCAAATATCTCTCTTGTGATCATCAACCGATTTTCGGTTTCTTATGGCGGGCAGGAGGCTATCGCCACCTATGCCTGTATCTCCTATATCATCTGCATTGTTTATCTTCTTTTGCAGGGTGTCGGTGATGGTAGCCAGCCGCTCATGAGTCAGTTCTACGGAGCAGGCGAAGAAAAATTGCTCAAACAAACCAAAACGCTGGCGTATGAATTTTCCATGGTTTTGGCGGTAATCAGTGCGATTCTGATTTACCTGCTCCGTGGAAAGATTGGACTACTGTTCGGTTCATCTGCCGAGGTAAACGCAGGGGTCATAAAGGTCATGCCGATCTTCCTTGTGTCGGTTCCGTTTGACGCCATCACACGAGTTTCCACGGCGGCTTTCTACGCAACCGAAAAAAATGTGCTGTCCTATGTTCTGACATTTATCGAACCCATCATCATGCTGGTGTTGATACTGATGCTGCCGCCGGTGTTTGGCGGTCAAATCATGATTTGGTGGAGCACCGTATTTGCAAAGGTCATTACCGCATCAGTAAGCATTGTGCTGTCCGTTAGATATAGCGCACAAAGAAATCGATAACTTCCAGTTTGCCGAATCCGCAGCGCAAATCCTGCGCCGCAATAATCAAAGAATAACTTTTTGAAAAAATCGAACAATTTACATAGAAAACCCGCTGAAATCTTATGATTTCAGCGGGTTTTCTGGTCCGAGTGACTGGTTTCGAACCAGCGGCCTCGTGGTCCCAAACCACGCGCTCTACCATCTGAGCTACACCCGGTTATGAAATTGAAAGTCTAAGCTGTCTGTAGTCAGCCATGTGGTCAAAGGGGAATTTTCGGGCGATTCCGGAAATTGCGGAAAACCCGCAGATGCCCGTGTGTCAAGGGGTTCGGGCGTTTTGACTGCTGCCTGTCGGATGGATGCCGATACGCTCCCAAACCACGCGCTCTACCATCTGAGCTACACCCGGTTATGAAATTGGGAAGCGGGGCTGGCCCGGAAATTTGCGGGATTATTATAACGGATATAGCGGGAAAAAGCAAGGGAAAGATTCGTGGGGAGAATTTTCAACCCCCTGGGGGGCTTCCGTGGGGCGGCGTGTTCAGGTATAATGGGCACAAAGATTTCAGGAAGGAGTTTTCCCGATGAAGAAGACAATTTCTGCAAAAAATCTGGCGTTCTGCGCGCTCTGCATCGCGCTGTGCGTGGTGCTGCCGATGGCGTTCCACGCGATCGCGAATGCGGGCCCGATCTTCCTGCCGATGCATATTCCCGTGCTGCTGTGCGGACTGGCCTGCGGGTGGCCGTACGGCCTCGTCTGCGGCGTGCTGGGGCCGGTGCTGTCCGGCGTGCTGACGGGGATGCCTGCCCCTGCCGTGCTGCCCGGCATGATGGTCGAATGCGGCGTTTACGGTCTGGTCAGTGGTTTGATGATGCAGGCCGTTCACACGAAGAAGCTGTATGCTGACCTGTATATCAGCCAGATCACGGCAATGCTGCTGGGCAGAATCCTGTCCGGTGTGTGCAAGGCGCTGATCTTCGCACCCGCGACGTTTACGGTCGCGGCATGGGCGACAACGTCGTTTGTGACCGGCCTGCCCGGCATTGCGATCCAGCTCGTGCTGCTGCCGACGCTCGTTGTCGCGCTGACGAAGGCGCGGCTGCTGCGGGTGCGGTACGCGTAAGAGGGCGCAGCGATGGAACAGCAGGCTGTCATCGATTTTTTTGACCAAGCCGCCGCTGGCTGGGACGCACAGTTGGTGCGCAATGAGGCGGTGATCGGGCAGATCCTGGACAATGCCGGAATCCGGCCCGGCGTGTCGGTGCTGGACGTTGCCTGTGGAACAGGCGTTCTGATCCCGGATTATCTGGAACGCGGCGCGGCACAGGTCACGGCCATCGACATTGCGCCGGAAATGGCGCGCATCGCGCGCGAAAAATTCCCGCAGGAGAACGTGACTGTGCTCTGCGGTGATGCGTCGCAGGCGCACTTCCCTGCCCCGTTTGACTGCATCGTGATCTACAACGCGTTTCCGCATTTTCCGGAGCCGGAGCGGCTGATCTCCCATCTGGCCGGGCTGCTCACGCCCGGTGGAACGCTGACGGTGGCGCACGGGTTTTCGCGCAAGGCGCTCGACGCGCACCATGCGAAGACGGCGCGCAGCGTCTCCAACGGTCTGCTGCCGGTCGAGGCGCTGGCCGGGCTGTTTGCAAAGCATCTGACCGTCACAGTGCAGATCTCCAACGATGAAATGTATCAGGTCGTGGGCCAGTGCTGTTGATTCCCGAATCGATGAAACGCCGGAGGGCTCTCCTTTGGGAGGCCTCCGGCGTTTTTTTGCTCTGATTCAGCTTTTCAGCTTCCACACGGGGCTGCTCAGGGCGGCTTGATGTGCGCCGCCTGCGCCTGTTCCGGCATTCCGTATAAAATCTGATTGACTTTTTCCGTCTGCCGTAGGAAAATGGGGGCGGAAATCAAAAAAGGAGGTGCCTGATATGAGCAGACAGGAGGCGCTGCAGCAATTCCGGCAGGCGCTGAAGGCCGGGCAGAAATGCTACCGCGAGTGCGTCCACCGCGGACGCTATCCGTATCCGCAGGTGCTCGAGGAACGGCTGCGCGGCTGCGCGGTCGCGGGCCGCGTCGATCTCGGCGTACTGGACATTCCCATCGCGCAGATCATCGGCACAAATACGGCGGGGCGGCAGGCGGCGTTTGCCGCGAATTTCATGCCGCTTCTGGATCTTGGGACGGAGTTTGCAAGCAAGTGGGTCGCGCTCTGCGAGGCGCACCTGGGCGACACGGGCATCACGGATCCCATCCGGTGCTTTGAATATATGGGCTGCTTTTACGTGCAGGAGGGCAACAAGCGCGTCAGCGTCCTCAAGAGCTTCGACGCGCCGACCATCCGCGCGTATGTCACGCGCGTTCTGCCGGTCTATTCCGATGATCCGGCCGTGCGGGTGTATTATGAATTTCTGCACTTTTACGGGCTGTGCGGCCTGTATCAGGTGCATTTCAACCGCGTCGGCGATTATCCCAAGCTGCAGGCCGCGCTCGGCTTCGACGCCGACCACGTCTGGTCGGACCGGGAAAAGCGCGCGTTCCTGACCGCGTTCTATACCTTCCGCACAGCCTATTACAAGCTCAGCCAGGAGCCGCCCGTCACGACGGCGGAAGCGCTTCTGGTGTGGCTGCACACGTATACGCTGGGCGATCTGCGCGTGCTTGGGCCTGCGGAGCTGGAAAAATCCATCCGCGCGGTCTGGACGGAGCTGACCGCCTACGCGCGGGGCGGAAAGATCGAGATGCAGACCGACGCGGAGCCGGAAGCATCCGGCTCCGGGCTTCTCGGGCTGCTGGCCGGGCGGATGATCCCCGGCGGGACGCTCCGCGCGGCGTTCGTACATGAATGCGCGCCGGAGAAAAGCCCGTGGATCCGGGAGCATGACAAGGGGCGGCAGCAGCTCGAGCAGGCGCTCGGCGATGCCGTCTCGGTCAGGACCTATCTTGCGGCGGACTACCCCTGCACCGAGGACGCACTGGAGCAGGCCGTCTCTGACGGCGCGCAAGTCATTTTCACGACGACCGTGCCGCTGATCTTCGCCTGCCGCAAGCTTGCGCCCAAATATCCGGGCGTCCGCTTTCTCAACTGCTCGGTCGATATGCCGTATCCCGGCGTGCGGACGTATTACGGCCGTATTTACGAGGCGAAATTTCTGCTCGGTGCGATCGCAGGCGCACTGGCGGAGGATAGCCGCATCGGCTATGTCGCCGACGGGCCGATCTTCGGCACGCCTGCGGCCATCAATGCCTTTGCGCTCGGCGCGCAGCTGACGAACCCACGCGCCGAGATCGAGCTGCGCTGGTCGTGCTGCGAATCTTCGCCCGCCACGCGTCTCGCGGACGAGGGGCTGCGCGTGATCTGCGCGCGCGATCTGCCCGGCTCGGGCGACAGCCCGGACTGGCGCGGGCTGTGTCTGGCGCGGGAAGCAGGGCCGGTCTGCGCGGCGCTTCCGGTGTGGAACTGGGGCGAGGTCTATATCCGGCTGGCGCGCAGCATCCTGCGCGGCGGCTGGGACGAGCTGAGCGCGGTGGCCGCCGTCAATTACTGGTGGGGCTTTGCAAGCGGCGCGGTGGACGTGCAGCTCATGGAATCGCTGCCGGACGGCCCGCGTGAGCTGGTGCGCCTGCTGCGCGCCGCGCTGACCCACGGTGAGCTTGCGCCGTTCCACCGGCGCATCGCCGACCAGACGGGCGCGGTGCAAAATGACGGCGAACGCTGGCTTGCGCCGGAGGAAGTTTTACACATGGACTGGCTGTGCGCCAATGTGCGCGGCAGCATCCCGCAGTATGACGAGCTGCTGCCGATGGCAAGGCCGATGGTGCGTCTGCTGGGACTGTACCGCGAGACGCTCCAGCCGGAGAAAAGGGGGCCGCTGCTTTGAAGCTTCTGCTGCTTGCCGATAAGGAAAGCCCCTATTTTTGGGACTATTATCAGCCGGGACGGCTGCGCGAATACGATCTGATGCTCTCCTGCGGCGATCTGAAGGCGGAGTATCTGTCATTTCTGGCGACACTTGGCCGCGCGCCGCTTTATTATGTGCGCGGCAATCACGACGGCAATTATGACCGCCGCCCGCCGGAGGGCTGCGACTGCATTGAGGACAAGCTGATCATCTTTAACGGTCTGCGCATCGCCGGGCTTGGCGGCAGCCGCCTGTACTCAGGCGGAAAGAACCAGTATTCCGAGCGTGAGATGAAAAACCGCATCTGGAAGCTCGGCTGGCAGATCCGCCGGGCGGGCGGCGTGGACATCGTGCTGGCGCACGCCCCGGTGCGGGGCTTCGGCGACGGGGACGATTACGCGCACATGGGCTTTGAGGCGTTTTTGCCGCTGCTCGACCGGTATAAGCCCCGCTATCTCATCCACGGCCATGTGCACATGGAATATGGCCGCGATATCGCCCGCGTGCTCCGGCGCGGGGACACGACGATCATCAACGCCTATGAGCGCTATACGCTGGAGGTATAATATATGGAATATCCAAAGGTCTGCCTGCGGCGCGGCGAGGAAGGCGGCGTTCTGAAGGGGCAGAGACTGATCTATGACAATGAGCTGGACTGGGCGGACGATATCTGCACGGACGGATGCGTCGTAGACGTGCTGGACAGCCGGCAGCGCTTTGCCGCGCGCGGGTTTTTCAATTCGAACTCCCGGCTGGCCGTCCGCGTTCTGACGCGGGACGAGGCAGAGCCGATCGACCGCGCGTTTTTTGCCCGCCGGATCGAGGCGGCGTGGCACACGCGGCAGGCGCTGGGCTTTTCCGATTCCTGCCGCGTCGTCTTCGGTGAATCCGACGGGCTGCCGGGACTGACGGTCGATAAATTCGCGGACTGCCTGTCCTTCCAGATCGCCTGTCTGGGGCTGGAGCAATGGAAACCGGAACTGGTTTCCATTCTGGCGGAGCTTTTCACCCCGCGCGGCATTTACGAGCGCGACGATCTGCCCGTGCGCGAAAAAGAGGGGCTTCCGCTCATCAAGACGTGCGTTTACGGCGAAGTCCCCGAGGAGCTTGTGATCCGGGAGCACGACGCGCGCATGCTCGTCTCCATCGCAAACGGCCAGAAAACCGGGCATTTTCTCGACCAGCAGGAAAACCGGGGCCGGTTAAAGCCCTACGCGCCCGGACAGGACGTGCTCGACCTGTGCTGCTGCACGGGCGGGTTTTCCATCCACGCCGCGCTCTACGGCGCGAAAAGCGTCGAGGCGGTCGACGTGTCCGAGGACGCGCTGGCGCTCGTGCGGCGCAACGCGGCGCTCAACGGTGTGCAGGATATCGTCACGACCACCTGCGCAAACGTCTTTGACCTCGCGCGGCAGTACGTGCGCGAGGGACGGCAGTACGGCCTTGTCGTCTGCGACCCGCCCGCATTCGCCAAGAGCCGCAAGGCGCTGGAAAACGCGTACCGGGGCTATAAAGAACTCAACCTGCAGTGCATGAAGCTTGTCAGGCCCGGCGGGTATCTTGTCTCGTGCTCGTGCAGCCAGTTCATGACGCCGGAGCTGTTTCTCAAAATGCTCCGCGAGGCCGCGCAGGACGCGGGCCGCGACGCAAGGCTGCTTGAACCGCTCATCCAGTCCCGTGACCACCCCGCAAGCCTCGCCTCCGAGCAGTCGCTGTACCTCAAGGGAGATATTTTGCAGATTTTATAAGTGAATATGCAGGCAAAAGCCGCTCCCACCACGTGCGGGTGGGAGCGGCTTTTTTATTCTGGCGCGAGCCCGTCCTGCCGGCAGAAGGCCAGCGCGGTGTCGACGCTGCCGATGCGGTATCCGGCGCAGGCATAGCGGACACGGCGCGGGCCGCTGCACAGCAGCAGAAGCGGCAGGCGGTCCGGCTCCACATAGGCGCTGCGCGCCGCAGGCTCCGCAGAGTCCGCCGTGAACCAGACCTCCGCCCGCGCAAGGGCGGCAAGCGCGGCCTGCATCTTTTCGTTTTGAAGCGCCTGTCTGCCGCGCAGGAAAAAGATCAGACGCAGCGGCAGCCGTGCAAGCTGCGCCCGGCTGCTCAGCAGCTCGTTCAGCAGATGCTCTGTCGGTTCCCGCCCCTCCTCCAGCCACATCAGAAGAGACTGTGTCCGTGTCAGCTCCGCCGCTGCGGCCTGATGGCCGTCCGGCGCTTCGGCCTGAAAATCGGCCAGTGTGAAATCCACGGCCTGCTCCGCAAGCGAGACTGCCTGCTTTTGCAGCTGCACGCAGGCTTCCTGTTCCGCCTCCAGCCGCAGCTCCATGCGCATGGCGTGCAGGTCGCCGTTCGGGAGGCGGCTGTCCGTGATCACACGGTAAACGCCCGGGGATAGCGAAAGCGTCAGCCGGGCGCCGTCCCATTGGCCGGGAACCGCCATCGGCTGCCACGCGCCATTCTCAAACGCCGAGAGGCCGAAATCCGCCCCCGGCTGCCACGTCTGGCCCGGCTGCTTCTGAAGCTGCAATCGCGCGTTGGCCGTCCGGCCAGCCTCCGGCGAGAAAAACTGCCCGTCAAGCGCATACTCCGCCGCGCCGCCGGCAGGGTTCAGCCGCGCCGGGATGCCGAGCGTGCGGCAGACCGCAACGAACAACAGCCGCTGGGACGGCAGATCCGCGCAGCGCAGGCGCATTACCCCGGCGGGCAGCGTCACGAGCTGCCGGTATTCCGTCTGCGGCGCCTGCCGGATCGATTCCCGGATCCAGCGCCAGAGCGCGTCCGGCGCTTCGCGAAATTCCCGCTTCCGCGCCTCCGGGAAGCTGTCCGCCAGCGTCCTTCGCCAGCAGGACAGCGGTTCTGTCCCGATGCGCGGGCAGAGAAGATATTGCATGGAAAATTCATCCGACGGCGAAACGCCGCCGCCCGCGTCCAGCGCCTCGCGCAGAACGGCGGGCCGGACATCGCGCAGGTCCCAGCGTCTGCAAAAGCGCAAGCTTCTGCGGCGCGGGATACGCCGGATCCTCCAGCAGCTCTGCCAGCGCTGCAAAGTTCCCGCAGGCTGCGCGCAAAATCGCCTCCGCCTGCGCACCGTACCCGAACCGCTCCCGCAGCGCACGTATCCGCGCCGCGTCATACGCCGCTTCCAGCCGAAGGCGGCGCTTTTCATCTGCCGCAGCCTGCTTTTCCGTCGCTGCCGCCCGCTGTGCGGGCGTTGGGGCACTTCTCTCAGGCAGGCGCTCCTTCGGCGCATGGAGTGTAAAGCTCGTCCAGCGCCCGGCGGGTGCTTCCGGCTCTGCCAGTGTCAGCTCCAGCGGCTCCTCCTGTGAGGCCGGGCAGAGCGTCTCCCGGCAGCGGCCGTTTTTCCGGGCCTGCACGATCAGATCGCCGTATCCGCAGCGCAGCCGCGCCATTCCGTCCGCATCCGTCCGAATGACCGCAGCCGGAAAGACCTCCGACGCGTTGAGGATGCCGAACGTGACCTCCGCACCGGCGGCGGGCCGCCCGTCCTTCTCCCGCACCCGCACTGCCAGCAGGCGCACGGGCGCATAGCGGGCGGTCTGGTTCAGGAACGTCACCGCGCCGTCGACCGAAATGATCTCCTCGTCCGCCGCAGGCGTTCCAAAGCAGCGGCTGTGCACAAGCAGAGCGCGGCTCGCCGCGCCGGTGAACCAGCCGCGATCCAGCGCTTCCTCCGGCTCACACGCGCCGAAAAAGTGCCACGCGCCGCCGCAGTACGCCTCGACCCACGCGTGATTGTCGTCGCAGTGCGCCCAGCGCGGCGTATAGACCTGCCGGGCCGGGATCCCGGCTGCGCGCAGCACGTTGACCGCGAACGTGGATTCTTCCCCGCAGCGGCCAAAGCCGGAGCGCCATGCACCGAGGGCGCTGATCGTCCGCTCGTCCGTCGCGCGGTAGCAGACCTGCTCCGCGTTCCATTCATTGATCGCCAGAATGGCCTCGCGCGCGGAAAGCCCTTCGATCCGCCCCCGAATCTGCGCGTAGAAAAAGCCTCGGCAGTCGCAAAGCTCCTCCTCGTTTACGCGCGGATGGAGCACGTAATTCAGAAACAACGGCTCCGGCAGTTCCCGCGCGAGGGGCGACTGCTCCCGCAGGCGCAGCGCGTGCTCCGCGCAGGCGCGGAACAGGGAAAATTCATAATTGGCCCAGTCGCTGACGGGGCTTGCGGAATAGCACCATCTGGTCAGCAGCGCACAGTCCGGCGAAAGCGCCGAAAGCTGCCGCTCCAGCCAGCTTTGCGCCCCGTCGCCTATCGCCGCGAAGCGAAGCGCGAGGCGCTGCTCCATCCGCTGCTGTTCGCCGTCTGACAGTCTCATTGTCCCGCTCCTGCCGCAAGACTGTGGACGATCTGTGCGCAGGCGCGGAATTCCTCCTCGTCCGTCTGCCAGAGCTCATACTCCGAAAGCGACGGCAGGCCCATCGCCACAGTCTGCTTCCGGTAGCGCATTCCGCTGTCCAGCACGCCCTTGCGGCCGGTCGTGTGGAAGACCACGATGCCGGTTTTGTCGTGGATCTCCTGAATGTTCCATTTTTTTACGCCGCAGCCCGCCATGATATCGATCCTGTCGTCCGCTTTTTCAAAAAGCTCCCGCAGCAGCTCCGCACCGGTCAGCGGATCCTTCTGCTGCCCGGAGGTGAGGATCGTCTTACAGCCCAGACGGATGGCGTCCTCCATGGCCGCAAACGGGTCGCGCGTCATATCGAACGCGCGGTGCAGCGTCACGTCCATATTGCCCGCGCAGTTCATCAGCCGCCGCATTGCGTCCAGATCCAGATCGCCGTCCGGCGTCAGCGCGCCGATCACAACGCCGTTCGCGCCAAGCTCACGGTACGTCCGGATCTCCTCGCACATCTGCTCCAGCTCTTCTTTGCTGTAAAGAAAATCTCCGAAGCGGGGACGGATCAGGATATTGGTCTTGACTGGGATATCGCGCTGCACCTGCCGGAACAGCGCCGTGGACGGCGTGGTGCCGCCAATAACAAGATGCGCGCACAGCTCCAGACGGTCCGCGCCGCCGCGATACGCCGCCCGGCAGGAGGCGTAGGAATCTACGCAGGCTTCGATCAGGGGTGTGTTCATGCAGGTTCCTCCTCAGATGTTTCAAACAGAATTTGTGCCAGATGATAGAGCGTACTCACGGCAGTGCCGGTCGCGCCGGGGACCTGATGCTGCCAGACAATGCCCGTGTTGTCCGCCGTCCCGGCGATGTCCAGATGCAGCCATGGACGTCCCGCCGTGAATTTTTTCAGGAACAGGCCCGCCGTGATCGCGCCGCAGCCGTCCTTGCTGGTGTTGCGGACATCGGCATAGTCGCTCTCGATCAGCGTCTCGTATTCCGCGTCGTCCGGCATCCGCCAGAATTTCTCGCCGGAGCGCTCCGCCGCGCACAAGAGGCAATCGTAAAAGCCGTTATCGCTCGCCATCACGCCGGTCGTCACGAAACCGAGCATCGCACAGATCGCGCCGGTCAGCGTGGCAATATCCACAAGATGCGTGCAGCCCTCCCGCTCTGCGGCCCACGCAAGGCCGTCGGCGAGGATCAGCCGCCCCTCCGCGTCCGAATTCAGAATCTCGATCGTCTTGCCGGAAAAGCTGGTGATGACGTCGCCCGGTACCATGCTCGAATCGGAGATCCGGTTCTCGCAGACCGGCACGACGACCGTGACATTGACCGGCACGCCGTTCGCCGCCAGCGCCCGCAGCGCTGCGGCAGCCGCCGCTCCGCCCGCCATATCGCCCTTGATCCCCGCCATCGACGAAGCAGGCTTCAGGCAGTAGCCGCCTGTATCCACCGTCACGCCCTTGCCGACAAAACCGAGCCGCCTGCCGCAGTCCGGTGCGCCGGTATAGCGCAGCACGACCATCGCCGGGGCGTATGCACTGCTGTCGCCAACGGTCAGAAGTCCCCGCAGGCCGAGCCGCTCCAGCGCCTGCCGGTCATAGAGATCTGCCTCAATTGGCAGACCATCCGCCATGTCCTTCAGCTTTTGCGCCAGCATCTCGGGTCTGAGCAGATTCGCCGGGCAGTTCACCAGATCACGCGTTTCCATGATCGACCGCGCCAGCTGCCATGCCTTCTGCACCTGCTCGCCTTCCGCGTCCGCGCCGGGAAAGCTGCACGCCAGCTCCGGCTCCCAGCGGCCAGACAGCGCGAATTTTTTCCGGTACGCGCCGCCGCAGACGCCCTCTGCCGCAGCAAAAAGGCCGTTCTGCCCAAGCTCTGACGCGGGACCGAGGTCAAAGGCGCAGGCGGTGCAGTCCAGCTCCAGCGCCGTTTTGACCGCCTTGCCGTAAAGCTCCTTGCAGGCCAGCACGTCCCGGCGCTCCCCGCGTCCGACGCGGATGGTATACGTTCCGTCCTCGCGGCAGATATATCTTGTTTTCAGATACGCCTCGTCCGTAAACACGGCGTTCGCCCGGCACTGCCGTTCGATTTGTTTTTCCATATGCAGCCTCCTGCTTTGTCTGTTCTGTCCTCTATTATGCAGGATGCGCCCGGCAAAATCAAGCGCCGGAGAAGGCTTCTGCCCTCTCCGGCGCTGTTTGCGTTCGGGTTTATTTCCACCCGAAGGTGACCATGCCGTAAATATAGATGAAGATGATCGCAGCCGGGACGAGATAGCGGAAGATGGGCTTCATCCAGGCCTTGACCTTCCAGCCCTTGCCCGCGTTGGCCTCGGCGAGGAAATTGTCCCAGCCCCAGCCGAATTTATTGCAGCAGTAGAGCGCGAAGACGAGCGAGCCGAGCGGCAGGATGTTGTTGGAGACGAGGAAGTCCCAGAAATCGAGCCATGCGCTGCCGTCCGCAAACGGCTGGAACTTGAACACGCTGTAGCCCAGCGCCGTGGTCAGGGCAAGCACGAACACGCCCGCACCGCAGACCAGACAGCCAAGAGGCCGCTTCCAGCCGGTCATTTCGCGCACCATGGCGAGAATGTTCTCGCAGACAGCCAGAACCGTGGACATGGCGGCGAAGACCATGAACAGGAAGAACAGCGAGCCCCACCAGCGGCCGCCCGCCATGTGGTTGAAGACGGTAGCCATGGTGTCGAACAGCAGGCTCGGGCCCGCGTTGACCTCCAGCCCGTAGGTATAGCAGGCCGGGAACATAATGAGGCCCGCGACGATGGCGACAAACGTATCGAGCACGATGACGTTCGCCGATTCGCCGAGCAGCGACTGCTCTTTTCCGATATAGCTGCCGAAGATCGCCATGGAGCCCATGCCGACGGACAGCGTGAAGAACGCCTGATTCATCGCGCCGACGATGACCGTGCCGGTGATCTTGGAGAAATCGGGGACGAGATAGAATTTCAGACCCTCTGCCGCGCCGGAGAGCGTTGCGCTGTGGACCGCCAGCACGACCATCAGCACCATCAGAAGCGTCATCATATATTTTGTGATGCGCTCCAGACCGCCCTGGAGATTAAAGCACAGAATGCCGAAGGCCACAATGACCGTCACGGCCAGATACGTCACATTGACGCCGGGATTGGTGATCATGGCGACGAAGCCGAGGTCTTCCGTCCGGCCGGTCAGGAATCTGACGAAGTAATAGATGATCCAGCCGGTGACGACGGTATAGAACGCCATGAGCGCGATGTTGCCGAAGAAGGCGATATAGCCGTGCAGGTGCCACTTCTGGCCCTTGCGTTCAAGCTTCTGATACATCCGGATGGGGCTGGCCTGCGCCGCGCGGCCCACGGCGAATTCCATCGTCATGACCGGCAGGCCCAGAAGCAGCAGGCAGAGGATATAGATGAGGACGAAGCCGCCTCCGCCGTACTGGCCGCACATCCACGGGAATTTCCATACGTTTCCGCAGCCGATGGCGCAGCCTGCCGACAGCAGGATAAAGCCCAGCCGGGAACCCAAGCGTTCTCTTTCCATTTGAGTCTCTCTTTCCGTTTTTCGTTTTAATAGGCAAATGCTTTAAATTGCTACTTTGAAGTTATAGCAGACTTGGGCTGGAAAGTCAAGGCTATGCGCGCGATTTGCGTACATTTGCCGTTCAGAAACGGACAGATTGCAAACGGCACGGCGCATATTCCCACGCTTTCGTCAAAATGCCGTCGGCGCTTGACAAGCGGGAAAAGCTGTGCTAAAAGTAAATCTTCCGATTGATTCTTCGGGCAGAAAAGAGGTTTTTCCTATGGATTGCGCACAGCGCGCCGAGCGGCGCAGGGTGTTTCTTGCCGGTGTCCGCGACGGCGTTCCCATTGGGCTTGGGTATCTGGCCGTGGCGTTTTCGCTCGGCATTGCGGCCCGAAACGCCGGGCTGAACGCGTTTCAGGGCTTTCTCATCAGCCTGCTCAATAACGCCTCCGCGGGCGAATACGCAGCCTTCACGGTCATTGCCGCGGACAGCGGCTTTCTGGAAATGGCGCTCATCACGCTCATTACCAACGCGCGTTACCTGCTCATGAGCTGCTCGCTCAGCCAGAAATTTTCGCCCGATACGCCGCTGTACCACCGGCTGCTCGTCGGCTACGACGTGACGGACGAGCTGTTCGGCATCGCCATTGCGCGGCCCGGTTATCTCGACCCGTTCTATTCCTACGGCGCGTTCCTGCCTGCCATCCCCGGCTGGGCCATCGGCACGGCGCTGGGCGTCACGGCCGGGAGCATCCTGCCCGCGCGTCTGGTCAGCGCGCTTTCCGTCGCGCTGTTCGGGATGTTTTTGGCGATCATCATTCCGCCGTCGAAGAAAAACCCGGTCGTGCTCGGCTGCGTGGCGGTGAGCTTCGCGGCAAGCTGGCTGTGCACCGTTCTGCCATACGTCAAGACGCTGTCCGAGGGCACGCGGACGATTTTGCTGACGATTTTAATTGCGTCGGCAGCGGCGCTGCTCTTCCCGGTGAAGGACGCGCCGGAGCAGAAGGAGGGAAGTCAGGATGAACGGTAAAATTTATCTGTATATTCTGGTCTGCGCCGCCGTGTCGTTCCTCATCCGGGAGCTGCCGCTGACGCTCATCCGCAGGCCCATCAAAAGCCGCTTCCTGCGCTCGTTTTTGTTCTACGTGCCGTATGTGACGCTGGCCGTCATGACCTTCCCGTCCATTGTAAACGCCACAAGCTCCCCCATCGCGGGCCTTGCCGCGCTGGTGCTGGGCATCGCCGCCGCATGGCTCGGCGCAAATCTGCTTCAGGTCGCTGTCGGCTGCTGCGCGGTCGTGCTGGTACTGGAGTTTTTCCTGATATAAGCGCATAAACGCCGCGCCCGGCCGGGCGCGGCGTTCTGTGCGTTCTGGGCAGCTTCAGCGGTCGATCCCCACGAGAAGCACGGAAATATTGTCCTTCCCGCCGCGCTGCATCGCCAGCTGGTACAGTGCGGCGGCGCAGGCCGGCGCTGCTGTCTGGCTGCGCAGGAGCGCGCTGAGGTCTTCCTCCTCCAGCATATCGGTCAGTCCGTCGCTGCAGAGCAGGAAGCGGTCGCCGGGCCTCACGGGAAGCTGGACCGTATGCGGCTGTATGATCAGCTCGTCCGGGAAAATTCCGAGGTGCTGCGTCAGCCGGTGGCGCTCCGGATGGGTTTTCGCCTCCGCAGGCTCGATGATGCCGAGCGCGATCAGGCGCTGCACCGCCGTATGGTCCTCGCTCAGCCGCGACAGGCAGCCGTCCCGGTACAGATAGCACCGGCTGTCGCCGATATTGGCGGCATACGCCTCGCCGTCTGCGAGAAGCAGCGTCGTCAGTGTCGCACCGGAGCGCTTTCCGATTTTCCCGATCTGGTCGCAGATGGCGCGGTTTCCCGCGTCATACGCCTGCAAAACCGCCTCCGGCGACCAGCATTTTTTCGGCGGAAGCGCCTCCAGCGCGGCCTGCGCGGCCTGCGCCCCCTGCGCCTGCCCGCCCATTCCGTCTGCCACGGCGAAAAGCCCCTGCTTTCTCCCGGTTCCGTCCGTCTGCGCGTACCCGCCGCCGCAGATCGTGCCGTTCAGATAGATCCGATCCTGATTTTCCGTTCGCACCCGCCCTGTCGCGCAGACGGCGGCATAGCTGTATTTCATCCGTTGATCCATCCTTCCTTCTGCAGCTGCTGGATCAGACTTTGCAGCTGCTGATAGTATGTCGCGTCGTCGTCGCTGCGCAGCAGCTGCCCGGCTGTCTCGTAGGCCTCGACGGCGGCGGAATAGTCGCGCGCGGACTGTTCCCTCCGGTTTTCCAGCGTGATATACAGCATGGCGCGGAACGCGTAGGGTTCATAATCCTTCGGATACTGCGCGGCATAGGCGTCCAGCGTCTGCTCCGCCAGATCGTATTCCTGTAATTCATAATAGATCGTATACAGGTTGCTGTAGAGATAGCTTTTCGTCACGCCAAGCTCCAGCACGCGGTTGAAGCACTCCCCGGCCTTGCGCAGGTAGCTCTGCGGAACGGAGGGGTCGGTGTGGTACGCCTCGAAATAGGCCAGCGCCAGCATCTCCCAGATCGTCGAGTCATAGCGCAGGCCGTAGGTTTCGATCCCGTTCGCCAGAACCTCGACGGCCTTTGTCGCGGGGTTTCCGATCGGGGAGCTTCCCGTCCGGACCAGCGCCGCGCAATCGCGGTAGACCTCCGCCAAGGAGCGCAGCGCCCGCTTTTGCAGCGCGATATCCTGCGTCTGATTCAGCACCGCCTGAAAGCCGCTTTCCGCGTCCAGATATTCCTTTTTCGCGTAGTCGATCTCCGCCTGTACGTAGTCAGTCACGTCGCCGCTTGCGCCTGCCGCGTACATCTGCGACAGGATCTCGTCCGCCGCATCGATATCGCCCAGCCGGCCGAGGGAAACCGCGTAATCGCGCTGGGCATTGACGGTGATATCGCCTCCGGCGGTGCTCAGTCGGAAGAACGAGGCCGCGGCGGCATAGTCATCGCATTCAAAATACGCCGCGCCCAGAATTTCGCTCAGCTGGCTCTGCGCCTCGATATCGTAGGCCTTTCCAAGCCCCAGCTCGTCCTCGATATAGGAAATGCAGCGTTCATAGTCCTGCGCGCAGTAGAGCGCGTAGGCGTAGGAAATATAAGGTGCAGACTCCTCCGGGTAGAGCGCCTGCGCCTGCTCGAAGCATCCCAGCGCCTGCTCCGGGTCCGTTTCGCACAGCTGCGTTCCCTGCTCCATCAGAGCCTCGTACTGATTCTGCTGCTCCTGTACCTGTGCCTGCTGCGCGGCGGCAAGCTGCGCCTGCTTTTCCTGCCGCGTGTGCAAAAGCAGCAGACTGCCCGCCGCGATCGCCGCACCGGCGACAAGCACCAGCACCCAGACAAGCCCCCGGTGGGCTTTCTTTTTTTCCTTCCGCACGGGAGCCGGACTGCCCCCGCCGGAGGCGTCGAAGACGCCCTGCGTTCTGTTTGTGCCGGATGTGCGCTGCGGCCGGTCAGAAAACACCGCATTCGTTTTGCCCGCAGTTCCCGCCGCGCCGGAGGACTTCCCCGACGCGTAGCGGCTCGGGTCGATCTGCAGCTCGTCGCCGTTCGGGTAGATGAGCGCCGCATCCTGCGCCTCGTAGGAGATCGCTTCCAGCTCCTGCCGAAGCTGCTGGGGGCTGGAATAGCGGTCCTTCGGGTCAAACGCGCAGGCCTTCAGGACGATCTCGCCGAGGCGGCCTTCGCCGTAAAATGGTCTTGGCAGCGGTTCGCCGGACACGCGTCTGGCCAGCGCCTGCTCACGGTTGTCATAGGTAATTGCCTCCGGCGGCTGCGGGAGGAACGGGCCGCGATTCTTGTTCAGCATCCGGTACAGCACCAGTCCGAGCGAATACGTGTCGACGCTGAAGCCATATTTCTTTCCAATGTAGACCTCCGGGGCCATGTAACTATACGTGCCCTTCTTGGACAGGCCGGAGGTCGTGCGTTCGATCGTCCGCGCGATGCCGAAATCGCCGAGCTTATAGTCCCCGTTGTCGGAAATAAAAATGTTTTCCGGCTTGATATCGCGGTGGATGATGTTGTACCGCTGACACAGCTCCAGCGCCTTGCAGATATCGATACCGAGCCTGATGATGTCCCGCCGTGCCATCGGGTGCTGATAGACATACGGCAGCAGCGGGTGCAGCAGCTCCATGCGGATGAGAATGTCCCAGCCGATGCCGTCGGGGTGCCGGAGGACGGCGTGATCCTCATAGCTGACAATATTGCCGGTGCCTTTGAGCCTTGACATGATGGCGCACTCGCGGCCGATGTCCTCCACGACGCTGTAAAAATACTGCTTTGCCTGCGGCGGCGTCATGCCCTCGTCCAGCACGCTCTGCAGCTCCGTCCTGCTCTGCGGGACGGTAATGACCTTCAGCGCGGCTTTGTAAACGCCGCCGAAGTCCTCCCGCTGGATCTCATAGACCGTCCCATAGCTCCCCTGCCCCAGCTCCCGGCAGATTTTCCATTTGTCAAACACAATGGAGCCGATCTCATATGTAGACATAGTTTGTTCTCCGTTTCTTTTTGTTACTCTACCGGCGTTCCGTCAGCGTTGTAATCTACCCATTCCCCCACATCATTCAGTTCCCAATAATTTAGTAATTCGTCATCTGCACTGTACGTTTCCTGTCTTGTCTTAGTTCCATTGACATCCCATTCGTATAAAGTATATCTATTAAGTGTGCCATCTGGATCATGGTTTTCCGACTTTAAGCAGTTTCCATTTGAGTCGTATTCATAGAGAATATAGCCACTCAAAGTGTCCTCCGAATCATACATTTCCATTTTGATCTGATTTCCATCCGAATCATACTCATAAAGAGTGTACCCAGATAAATCTTCGTTATCATCATAGCCTTCCATTCGAATCAGATTGCCTGCTTGATCATATTCGTTGACGTACCATAGTGTCCCACCTATGTATACTTCCGACTGCACCATGTTGCCTGCATCATCATATTCAGTTATCCACGTCTGCGTCAATCTTCCATCCGTATATATTTCCCGTTTTACCTCATTTCCATCAGAATCAAGCTCATACGCAAAATAGATCATTCCGGTATCGCCATCATACTGTTCTACTCTTTTTAGATACCCTGTCACATCATATTCTTTCAGTACATATTCTTGAAGCGTACCATCCGAATTGTACAGTTCCCGTTTTGTACAATTGCCATTCGAATCGTATTCATTCTGTTCATACTCTTGAAGCGTGCCATCTGAATTGCACAGTTTCGATTTTGTCAAGTTACCATTCGAATCGTATTCAGTCAGTCGGTACTCTTGAAGTGTACCATTCGAATTGTACAGTTCCCATTTTGTGCAGTTGCCATTTGGGTCGTATTCTTTTCGGTAATACTCTTGAAGTGTGCCAGCTGAATCATAGACTTCCACTTTTATTCCATTTCCGCTCGAATCATATTCAATCTTAGCAAAGCTGCGCAGCGTACCATCCGGATCGTAGTACTCTTCCAATATTCTGTTCCCTTTTGAATCGTATTCGTACTGGTCATACCCATAAATCGTGCCATCTGAATTGTATATTTCATTTCGTATGTTATTTCCCGCTGTGTCAAATATATCAGTTGCAATATGTTCTCCATGACCGTAGGTTTCAACCCGATAACCAGTTAGTCTTCCGTTCTCATAAATCTTTTCCAGCGTACCAGCGTCTTCAAATTCCTGCAATGCTTCTGGAATCGGCTGCGGCTCAAATATATTATGGATAAAACTATAATACGGGTCTGGAAGTATCCCAGTTACGTACAGCACCGCCGGTATAAGCAGGCATATCGCGCATATTCCAATGATGACGCGGCCTTTTTTCTTCCGCTTCTTTTTCGTGCTGGTTCGCTTCGGCTTTTCCGCGTCAAAGGCGGACTGGGTGCGGTCTTCGGCGGTTGTCTCAACTTTTGTGCGGAAGCTGTCAGAAAAAACGCCCTGCGTTGCACTCGCTGATTTGGACGTGCTAGTGCCGAGTGCCGCCGCATATCGCGCGGAAGCATACGGCTCACGATCTATTGTCAGCTCGTCGCCGTCGGGGTAGATGACGGCTGCGTCTGTCTGGGTGTACAGGATGGCTTCCAGCTCCTGCCGAAGCTGCTGGGGGCTGGAATAGCGATCCTTCGGGTCAAACGCGCAGGCCTTCAGGACGATCTCGCCGAGGCGGCCTTCGCCGTAAAATGGACGCGGCAGCGCTTCGCCGGAAATGCGCCTGCCAAGCGCCTGCTCGCGGCTGCTGAACGTGATCGCCTCCGGCGGCTGTGGGAGAAATGGACCGCGATTCTTGTTCAGCATCCGGTACAGCACCAGTCCGAGCGAATACGTATCAACGGTGAAGCCGTATTCCCTCCCGGCGTAGACCTCCGGAGCCATGTAGCTGTACGTTCCCTTTTTGGACAAGCCCGAGGTCGTCCGCTCGATCGTGCGCGCGATACCGAAATCACCGAGCTTATAGTCTCTGTTGTCCGAAATGAAGATATTTTCCGGCTTGATATCGCGGTGGATGATGTTGTACCGCTGGCACAGCTCCAGCGCCTTGCAGATATCGATGCCGAGCCTGATAATGTCCCGCCGCGCCATCGGGTGCTCGTAGACATACGGCAGCAGCGGGTGCAGCAGCTCCATGCGGATCAGAATGTCCCAGCCGATGCCGTCGGGGTGCTCCAGCACGCGCAGGTCCTCGCAGCTGACGACGTTTGCCGTACCCTTGAGCTTGAACATGATGGAAAACTCGTGCATAAGCTCCTCGACGATGCCGTGAAAATATGCCTCGGCCTGCGAAACGCTCATACCCTCGGAGATCACGCTCCGGACCTCCGCGCTGCTCTGCGGGACCGTGATCACCTTCAGCGCCGCCCGGTACGTCTGCCCGAACTCGCTGCGCTCGATTTCAAATACCTTTCCATAGCCGCCTTCGCCAAGCAGCCGCGTTACATTCCAGCCATCCAAAACAGCCGCATCAACTGAATATTCCATATTTCTCCTCTGTTTTTCCACACTTATCTTATTGGTCTTTTGCTCTGCCGTCACGCACTTTCAAAAAAAGCCAATCGAAAATCAGTCTCTTATGCAGGACTATCTTCCACTTTCAGCCCCACATAATGCACAACTCCACCTTCAACGTAAACCGTTGCTGTCTGCTCATTGAGTTGATAAGTAAACGTAAAGTCGTCATCACTATACCAATTATACTCCAGCTGTGCACCATTCTTCAGAATCCATTGGAGGGGTACATGGGGCGGCATTTCAGGAAAGCCGAATAATTCCAGTGCCATTTCCGCCGCATCCCCGACCTGCAATGCGCCAAGCGCGACGAAACCAGGTTGGTTTATACAGATGTCGCAGACAGCTCCACCCACGGGTGCAGCAAATAGAAACCCGAATTCATTCTCTTCGTAACCGGCAGGAATTGGCATATCCATACCAAAGCAATTGTACACCGTGTCTTGTGTAGCATCGTTCATCAGGTTGGATTTGGCGTAGGGATATGACGCATAAATGCTCTTGGCTGTTTCAATGCTCGTCTCTCCCAGCACCACGGAATCCACTGTCATTGGGAGCACCAGATCGCGAACCATCGGCCAAAGCTCGTCCTGCAGTTGCGCTGACAACAGTTCCGCTTCCCATTTTTTCAATTTTATCTCCGCATCTGCGTTGGGTTCAAGTTCCAAAGCAACTCGATAGTCTGCCGCAGCCCGCTCCAAATCAACAAGCTTTTCATAGGTGTCGCCACGGCCCAGGAAGGCTTCCGCCCGCTTGGGATCAATCTCAATCGCCGCCGTAAAGGCCAGAATGGCCTCTTCATACTTCCCCTCGGACAGGTAGCGCACGCCGAGGTCATACTTTGCCTGCCAGTCGGGCGCTTCGTCCGCCGGGTCGGCTTCCGGTGCTTTGCTGCACGCGGCAAGCGTCAGCAGAAGAAGAGCTGCCAGAAGGATATAAAAGAAGCGTTTCATATCGATTCTCCTATTGCATACCGTTTTCCCGTCCGCGCAGGATCACGCGTACCGGATCTCCACGGATTCTATCATGTAATAAAACGGGATCTCGCCGTCGAGATTTACATTCGGGTTAACCCGCAGCTTTGCCAGCGCGGTCATGTATAGGCCATCCATGGGGTAAGAATAGGACAGCTTGAGCACGGCGCTGCCATCCTCCGAGCGTTCGAAGCCGTCCAGCGCCACCTGTACCGCGCCGCGGTCGCCTATGCCGAAATAATAGCATGTATCACTGTCCTTCGGACAATAGCTAGGCACATAATCACGCGGCGGCAACTCTACGACATGTCCATACATCGCATTTGCAACATCCTGCACATTTTGACAGCTATCCATCCGGTAACCTTTGTACATCCAATAATTGACGTCATCGGCATCAAGGTATCCCCTCTGATTGATTTCGTAGTTATAAATTGCCGTCCAGAAGCGGTTGGCATCTGTTTCGTCCGGATAGAAAATTCCCTCGCCCGAATCGGTGCTGTTCAGCATATCTGCGTATGCGTCTACAAGCTTCTGCGCACTGTCGGCAATGGTGTCATATGGCAGCGTATCGATATAGGCCAGTATTCTCGATTTGGAAGCTACCTCTGACGCGAAGTAGATCGTCATTTAAGTTTGCACCATTTGTGCCGTAACTGTGATTTTCCGCCCCATTCTCCAGCCGTCACCACAACATCGCTCCGCTTTACTCCCGGAGCAGCCATGCTATCTCGGCAGCCTCAAGCTGCTGCAGCGTGTCGGCATCGACAACGCCCGTTTGGGTAAGTGAATGGTTCTTTTGCCAGCGCATCAGCGCCGCTTCCGTAGCCTGGCCAAAATCGCCGTCAACAACCACGCCATCATAGTTCATGACAACCAACATAGCCTGTACATATTTGACGTCCTCTCCCTGGCTGCCGCGCTCCAAGGTGCGCTCTGGGCGGGGATAGAGGCTGCGGTCCGCTCTGGTTTCTGCGGTGATGGTATAGGGGTCTGCGCCGCTATTGGCTTTTTCTATATGCGTGATGATCCACCGGCCGCTGCGTTTCTCAAATGAAATGGTCTGAACGGAATCAAAGTAATCTCCAAAACGCATCAGATCACATTCCGCCTCGCAGGTCGTTTCATCGAAGCTGACGATTTTCAGCGTCTGCGGGTCATAGTTAAATACGCCGTATCCGCGCCCGCCGCGAACCAGATACAGACCGCCATTGAATTCCCAAACGTTATCATTCAGCACGTCTGAAACGGTTGCGTAAGCGTTCTGCATAATGCCCAGACTGTCTACGTCCATATAGTCCCGCAGGGTGTTCAGGATCTGCTCCTTGCTGGAATAGTTCGAGATCGGGGAAAAAGAGCGGTACGCCGGATCGATGGCCTCGTCTTCGGCAAGCGTTTGCTCAATATCCGCGCTGTTTCCCTCCGGTACGAGGCGCTTGATCGCTCCGTACTGGCCGTTTTCATAGGAAACAACAGCCATGCATGACGCGCCCCGGAGCTCAACGAAAAACAGTTCATCCTCGACCGCGTTCAGCCACGCCAGATTCTCCTGCAAAAGCGCCAGAAGCTCCTGCTCGCTCAGCTGCGGCTGTTCCGGCTGCCGGCTGGCCTGTATGGAATCGCGCAGGTACTTTCTGCAATTCTCCGGCGTGCTGGCAAGGAAGTGCAGCACGTATTCGTCGTCAGCTGTGCAGGCTGCAAGGCGCTCGTCGAAAACAGCCTCGGAAACCTCCACATCATCGAGATAGCATACCCGCTCACCGGACACATCCTCGGTTTTTACGTAGCTCCAGAAATCATGATGCTCGATCTGCACGCCGTCCCAGCGGACATACTGCAGCTCGTAACCGGCAGACGTGCCATGGCCCTCATTGACAATGGCTCCCGCCGTGGTGACGCGGACATCGGGATTGATCCAGGTATCGACAAAGCCGTTGTACAGCTCCATCACCTGATCGTTTTTCCATGTATAGAGTGTATAATCGGTCAGCGCGATCTGCTCAGACTGCCCCTGCGTATCAATTTCGCCGCAGATCAGCTCCGGCGTGCCGTCTTCGTCCAGATCGACAAGCGCAAAGCCCATCGTGCCGTCTGTGCCGAGCAGCGCGGCATAGGCGCGCAGCGCCTCCTGCGGCCAAAGCTCGCAGAGCGCCTGTAAATATCGTTCTTCACCCGTCTCGAGATAACGCGCCTGCAGCCGCTTCGCAAGCTCCTTCCCGGTTCCAAGCGCCCGGCTGCATTCGATCAGACGTGCAAGCACATCCTCGTCCTTTTCGAGCAGCTTTTCATAATAGGACTCCGCCTTTTCATAGTCCTGCGCACCGTAGTACGCATCCGCCGCGCGGCGGTACAGCTCGTCCGTCTCGCTCCCCCACTGCATTGCCGATTCGTAATCCTCCGCAGCGCTGCGGTATGCATCCGTCTGTTCGCTGCCCTGCGCGCTCTGCGCCAGCTCCCAGTACGCGTCGCCTCGCTGCTCATACGCCTGCGCATTCTTCGGGTCGATCTCAATGGCTGCGGTAAAGGCCAGAATCGCCTCTTCATACCTTCCGTCCGACAGATAGCGCACGCCCAGATCGTACCGGGACTGCCACGTCGGCGCGGACTGCTCCTCAGCGTCAACGGAATGCGCGGAACAGGCGCTCAGCAAGCCGAGCAGCGCCAGCAGGAAACACATCATCTTTATTTTTTTCATATTTTTCTCCATTTTTTCCAAATATCTATAACGCAGACAAAAGGGGCAGCGTGGAAGCACTGCCCCTTTGTAATTCTGTCTTAGTTGAAGCTGCTCTGCATGGTCGCCTTCAGGCCCTGATCCGTGTTCTGCAGCTCGCGGGCCGCCGTATCCATCAGCGTTGCGTAGCCCTCCAGCATTTCAGAGAAGCTTGTGAAGCTGCTCTGCATACTCTCAAACTTTGCAACGAACGCAGCCTGTGCCTCGCCCTTCCAGGTCTCGTTCAGCGCAAGGATCAGCGAGCGCAGCCGCGCCATCGTGTCGTCGTGCTGACTGCGGAGATTGCGGACCTCTGTCGCCTTGGAATTCAATACCTCGGGTGTTACCTGAATCAATGCCATGATCATTTCCTCCTATTTATATTTTATAAATTTTAAACTTCAAATTCAGCTGTCTGCTTTTTCTGCGTTTTTCTCCAGCTCTTCTCTCACGCTTGCCTGATAGCTCTGCACCTCTGCGTTGATGTAGCCCAGAAAATGAACCGAATCAATATCCTCATGCTGGAACAGGAACATCGTTTCCGCATCGATATACCCCTCCGGGAACGGTTCGCCAATGTAGTCATACGTGGTGTTTGTCTGCTCGTCATGAACGATTGTGCCGATAATGAGCAATTTCCGTGTGGCGCCCTGCAGAGCGACCACGCTTCCGATCGGAAGCAGATCCTTATACATAATACATATCCTCCCTTACTGGTGTTTACCGGAACGCAAATTCCAGCATCTCATCCACATATTTTTTGCTTTGCTTATAGAAAGACTTCACATTTTTCGCCGCTTCGATCACGAAATTCGCCGTCGAATCAGCGTCCATGAACTTACTCCGGAGCCATTCATCCGGCTTGTACCATTTGAACTCATTCCCGATGACGTCTTCAAACGAGGTTTGGCCCCACAAAAAGGAATATCCGGTCTTGCCCGTCAGATCCGTATTGAGCTTTCCGAACGACTTGAGCATTTTCTCCGTGCCTTTCAGGAGCGACACCATATCCAGTCCCGTATAGGCCAGCTCGCCGAATTTCTCACCGGCTTTCTTGTTTCCGAGCATTTCGCCCAGCTCTCCGCCATTCTTCTTCAGCAGATCCTTCAGGTAATTTGTTTTCCCCACCTCGTCGTACTCATCACGCGCAACATGGACTATATCCGCGCTTGCGCTTGCAATATCGTTTCCTGCGCTGGTAATGATACAGAGTGCAACCGGAATTCCCGCAACGGTGCTGCACGCGGCAACTGCTCCGGCAATTTTGACAACGCCCTTGCCGATTTTGAGCGCGGCCTTGCCGTATTCCACGACATCATACATGGTCCCGTGATTCTGATAGCTTTCCTTTGCCGCGCTGACGACGTTCGAAACAGAGGTTTTGACCGCGCTGCCAAAGTCCGAGACATCGTCCTTGAGCTTGGAGAACCACCCCTTCTTTTTGCTGACCACCGCCTGCTTGACGCCGTCGCACAGGGTTTCGGAGGTCCGAAGGCCAAACGTCTTTCCCAGCTCGTCCGCGCATTTCTGTCTGTCGATCCCCCGCAGCGCGACAGCCGGCAGCGTTGTGGCCGCGAGGCCCGCGCCAATGGCGTCGGCGGCTTCGCCAAGCCCTCTTGCTCTGTGGCCGAGCTTCTGGTCCGTCTGCGTGAAGCGGTCGCTTGCGGCAAGCAGCATCTGCGTCATTGCCTCCAGCTGGGTCTGCTCTGTCGTGCATCTGCGGGAAAGCGCCTCCAGCGACTGTCTGATCTGCTGCGTCGCCGCGATCTGCATATCCAGTCCGTTCAGGACGCCGGAAACATTCGCGGCGACCGCGCGCATCGCGCCCGACTGCTGTCTCAGCCGTGCCTGCGCCTGCTGGACGACTGCGGATTCAATTTTGATCTGCACCGGCACAACCTCCTTACCATTCGCCGCCTCCGCCGGATCCCATCCCGCCTGACGCGGACATGGACGCCTTTGTTCGTGCTTCTGCGGCTTCAAACTCATCTGCGGCCTTGCGGATCGTGTGCGCAAGACGCGACAGCTCATCCTGGATCTTTCGGATCTCGCGCAGCCGGCGCTCGGCTGCCTGATCGTATGTATCGGCGGCTTCTCCGGCCCACACGCCGGCAAGCTGCTGCCGGAGCGCCTGAATGCTCTGCGCGATCTGACTGCATTGCTGCTCGCTCTGTTCAAGCTGTCTTGCCTGCGCACGCGCATTTTCATAATCTATGCGGATCAGGCTCATTTCTGAAGCTCCTTTCCAAGGGTGTGTTTCAGGATGGTTCTATCTTACACTATGTAAAATAATTTGTCAATATGTTAATTCAAATACGTTGTAATATACAAAAACTGGCGCTGTAATTTGTTAAAAACAGCAAATTACTCCAATATAGCGCAGCCCTGCAGGCTTGCGCCGTCCCAGATCCCGCAGGACGCAAGCGTTCTGGACTCCGCAATGGGCGCTCCCTGGTCGTACAGGCGGATCGCAGTACAGCTGCCGTAAACCTGCGGATACAGGGCGCGGAGCATTTCCAGAACACGCGCATTCACCTCCGCGACCGGCAGGAACGCCGGAAGCTCCACATCCAGCTGCTCGTCTCCGATGGTCAGGGTCACGATCACATTCTGACAGGCCTTCATTGCGGCGCGCCCTCCCGTACCAGCGCACGCAGCGTGCGCCGGATCTGCTCCGGCGTGCTCCTGCGGACGATCCAGTCCTCCGTCTCCTCCTCGCCGGGCTCCAGCCGGAGCAGCATATCGGAATCGTACACAAGACAAAGGCTTTCCAGCGTTCGCGTCTGCAAATGGACCGTGTTCACGCAGCAATAGCCGCACCGCCGTTCCAGACCGGCAAGCAGAAGCGCCGCCGCGTCCTCCGGCATTCCGGCTGCCAGCAGCTCTGCCCGGCCTGCGTCTGTGTCCTTCAGACAGTGCTGCAGCAGCTCGTTTGTAAGGCTCCAGTGCGTCTGCGCCTCAGGTGCTTCCTGCGCTTTGCAGCACTCCATCAGCCTTGCAAGCGCCAGCTCTTCTATTTCCCCGTCCGCAGCTCCGGTCAGGCTTGCCAGCTCGCCATCCTTTGTCAGCTGCGCCCAGCAGCTCCCCTGCCGGTACAATACGACGGACGGCTCCGCCTGTCCGCAGTTGACCGCATCGACAGTCAGATACAAGTCGCATTCCGCACAGATTTCAATGAGCCGCCGCAGATCGCCGCGCACGATCGCCGCGCCTTCAAATTGCCGCGTGATCGCGCCGCTCTGCTCCAGCTCCTCCAGGCAGACTTCATACGCCGCCCGGATTTCCTCGTGATCCATCATCATAAACGGGTCGCGCACGCCAAAAAGATGCTCCGCGCCCAATTCGGACGCCAGCACGACCAGCGCTCTGATCGAGAGCCTGCTCCGCTCCATTTTCTCTGCCTCCTCTATCTCCTCTATTTTTGTACTGCCTTCAGCTTGACCGCATGGCCATCCTGAACCAGATAGCCCATGCCGGCGCCTGCATCCTGTGACGCGGCGCTGTACGCCAGATCGGTCCGGGCAAACATATGCGCCTGCGCGCTTCCGCCAAGCAGAAGGGTCGTTTTTCCGGTCATTTCCATGGTGAAGCGCTCGCCCGAAGCGGACAGCTTTGTAATGTCCGCCGCGTTTCCGCTTACGATCACCGCGACGCGCAGCCCTTTGCCAAGGACCAGAATGCTGGCCAGCCGCCGCAGCGTCTGGTCGTTGATCGAATCGATGCAGCGCTTCAGATCGTCAATGCAGATCAGAATCCACGGCCAGTCTGTGCTCCCGGCGCTCGCGTCCTTTCTTTTCTGCATCTCCGGCATCAGCGCGGCGATCTCACCGTCAAACGCCGCCGCAGCCTGCGCCTGCGCGCCGTGAAATACAATGTGCTTCGCAGGCGCAAGCTTTTCTGCGGCCTGCGCAAAAATGGCCTGAACGGTACTGCTTCCGTCCTGCGCGCAGGAGATCAGCAGAAACTGCTCCTGCGCAAGCGCGGCGAAGCACGGCTGCACGGACTGCTCCGTAAGACCGCAGAGGATCTGCTCCGACGGATATTCCCGCCAGTCCACGACCTCCGGCAGCACCGGGATCGGCGGCGGGCAGGCGCCTGTCCATGCCCCGCGCATCAGCCCGGCAAGCCGCCGAATCTCATTGACGCGGTCGATCTCCCGTTTTCCCGCTGCGGGAAGCGCCGTCTGGAATTCCAGCGGCGGAGTGCTTCTGACCAGACCGCGTCCGGCCAGATTTTCCGGCTCCAGACCGTTCGTTTTGCCGACGATCTGCGCGTAATCGCCGCGGTCCGTCATTCGCAGGCAGACAGCCGCCTTGATGTGCTGGCTGATCCGGTACGGCAGCGCGTTCACCGCGCCAGCGCTGACCAGCAGATACATCCCGCAGGCCGCGCCGTCCCGCACGAGCGTCTGCAAAAAGCCGTCGATATCCGGGTACAGCTCCAGCGCAGGCGCAACGTGATCCAGCAGAAGCACGATCCATGGCAGCTGCTCGCCGGTGGCTTCCCGGTAAGCGTCTATGCTGACGAGGCCCTGTCCGGCAAGCAGCTTCTTCCGGAGGTCCAGCGTATCGATGAGCATGGTCGTCAGCTTGCTCTGCTTCTGCGCGTCGTCTCCGTCCACGATGCCGCCGACGTGCGGCAGCTCCCGGAACAGCCGGAGGCTCCCGCCGCCGAAGTCCATCAGATAGAGGTGCACCTGCTCCGGAGAATAGCAGAGGGAAAGGGACATGACCGCCGATTGCAGCAGCGTCGTTTTCCCGGTCGCAGGCGCACCGTAGACTGCATAGCTTCCGGATTCCGAGAAGTTCAGCGACATCGGGCGCTGCGACTGCGCCGCAGGATCGTCCAGAAGGCCGATGACGGCCCGCAGGCCCTGCTGCTGCGTTTCCCAATGCGCGCCGTCGAACGCCGCGCAGACGACGTCGCGCAGACGCAGCTGCTCGGGCAGCTTTGCCGTCCAGAGCTGCCGCGCCTTTTCCACGCCGCGCTCCCGGCAATAGCGGTCCAGATAGTCCACGACCGCATTGATCTCCTTTCGTTCGGAGCGGTATCCCGTTGTTTTTTCCGGTTCGTAGCAATGGCGGTTCCCGTACAGGTCCACCACAGCCGTCTGTCCGCCCGTCTGCCCCGCAGCCTCGCGGAACGGCTGATAGGGTGCGCCGCTCCAATAGGACTGGATCTGCTCATAGACCTCGTCCTCGCCCACCTGCACGTAGGCGCGGCCCGGCGTTGTGATCTGCGCCGCGTCGGTATGGTGCAGCATCTCCCGGCTGTCTGCGGCGTTTGCCACCTTCAAACACCAGCGGAAGCGCGTATTCGCGTTCATTTTATCGTCTACAACACCGGCAGGCTTCTGCGTCAGAAGGATCATATGGACACCCAGCGTCCGGCCAACCGCGAACACGCGATTGACCGCCTGCATGAATTCCGGGAACCGGTTCTTGAATTCCGCGAACTCGTCGATCACGATAAACAGATATCCCAGCTGCTCATCCGCCTTGCCCTCGCGCAGCAGCCGTCTGTAATCGGAGATATTGCTGACCTTCCAGCGGTCGAGCAGCTCCTTGCGCCGCGTCAGCTCGTATTCGAGCGCGATGAGGTTCCGGCCGATGCTCGTATCCAGATCGGATATGCGTCCGGCAAGATGCGGAAGATTCTGGAACGGGAGCAGCAGGCCGGTGCCCTTAAAGTCGATCAGCACGAAGCTGACCACATCCGGTGGGAAGCGGACTGCCATCGACAGGATCCAGGACTGCACCATTTCGGACTTGCCGGAGCCGGTCGTGCCCGCGACAAGGCCGTGCGGCCCGTGCCGCTTTTCATGAATATCGAACAGGAACGGCGTGCCGTCGCCGCGAACGCCGATCGGGACCGCCATGCTGCGCTCCGGCTCTGCGTTCGCCCAGTTTTTATCCAGTGCCAGCTCCGAAGGCCGCGAAACGTGATAGCCCTGCAGGAACGACACCGAGCGCGGCAGCGCCGGAGCGCCCTTCGCCTCCATGCGGAGCGGCGCCATGCTGCGTGCGAACTGCTCGTACCGGGCCTGCGGCACCTGCTCCGGCTGGAACGGCTGCTTCCGGGACGCGTGCCTGCGCTCAAACAGCACGCCCACTGCTTCCCTGCAGTCCAGAATATCGTGGCATTCCTCCGGGAGCAGATCGATCCGGTCAAACAGGTACAGCACGCTGATGCCAAGCTCCCGGCGGTTTACCGTCAGAAATTTCATAAACGCGTGCTGCGTGACCGTCTCCGGCGCTGCGCACACGAACAGGTACCACGGCTTTGCACGCGGCGCTGCGCCGAGCCCGGCGCTCTGCCCGGCAGCGGCCCGCGCCGAGAAGACCGGCTCGAGCCGTTCAAGCAGGGCGCGGATCGTTTCGGGCGTGTTTGCGATCAGGCGCGCCGTATGCCCCTCGTCCCAGCAATGCGGCAGCCAGCGGCAGAATTCCCACTGCGCAGTCTCCTCCTGCTCGCAGAGCACGACGATCCGCAGATCGCAGTAGCTGTGATGGGCCGCGGCCTGCACGATCAGATTTTTCCCAAGCGCGACGCAGCGCGCGCGCTTTCCCACAACGCCGCAGGACAGATGCTCACCCAGCGGAACGCAGATCGGGCAGTCCGGAACCATGGCGAACCGCTCCGCGATCTGCGTCGGCTGCTCCGCGAGGACGTCGCTTTCCAGCCGCAGCATCTGCTTCGGCGCCTGAACCGAGAAGCTTGCCGGGAGCGTTCCGCTGCCAACGCGCAGGGAAAGAAAATCCTCGTCGCGGGAGAGACGCCCCCACAGCTCCCGGTCGACCGCCGCCGCTCTTCGGATGCACACATCCGTCGACGGGGACATATGTGCAAGAACGGTCTGCTGTTCGCTGCGAAGCGCCTCCAGCTCACGGACCTGCTCCTGCAGATACGTGCTGTATGTATCCAGCCGTAGCAGCTGCTGGGAACGGTACTTTTTCTTTTCACCCCGGTAGCGGAGGATCGATACCACCACGCCGATGATGGTCGTGGGGACGCTGAAATACAGCATGGTCATCACATTGGTGACCAGAAGGCACACCGCGACCATCACGATCACGCTGAGCAGCGGCGCAAGCAGGATATTCAGCCAGCTGACATTCGGCTTTCCGCCGATCGTCGGCGGCGCCTGCAGCTCCAGCGTTTTGCAGGGCGTTTCCTCCAGCAGGCGCGGCGACGGCTTAAAGCAGAACGGATACGGATCGTCCGGCGACACCGCCGTCCGCTTTTCGGGCGCAGCGGCCGGCTTCACGCGCACAGCCTTGCTGCTCCACACGAAGAGCCGGTCCCCGCTGACGCGGAGCTGGCAGAAGCCGATCGAGAGCACATCCCCGTCGGCAAGCACGCCGCTTCCGGCAAGGCGCATATTCAAATAGGTGCCGTTCCGGCTTTTGAGATCCTGAAAGCGCCACCGGCCATCCTGATAGAACAGCGCAGTATGCTTTCCGGAGATCTGCTGATCCGCGATCTGGATATCGCAGTCCGCGTTCCGGCCGATCGTGAGCCGTTCCGTCCCGGTCAGCGGCACCGGAACGGCGGCCTTTGTGCGGCGCGGGTACGCCGTAAGCGCGAGATGCGCGTCCGGATCCAGAACGAGCGATTTTTCATACGGGAGCTTCTCCTGCCGGAACCCGGCGCCGGACACGGACCAGCTATCCGCGTCCGTTTTGACCGTGATCGTCTTTTTTCCAAGACAGGCAGCGGCAAGCTGGATGGTGCAGCCCGCGCTCTTTCCGATGGTACACGTTTCGCCTGATTGGAGCTTCGCCTCAAGCAGCTGCTCCCGGTCATAGATGCGTATGATGATCTCCATATCTGCGTCTCCCATCAACCGTTATTGCCTGAATTGATTCAGGTCAGTAAAGGAAAAAATACGCGCCAGCTCGTCCGTATAGATCCCCATCACAGGCAGAAGCTTTGCGGTCTGCGCGTTTTGCAGGAACAGGAACAGCAGAGACAGGAAATTCGTCCAGCTCAGCTCCCGCGACTGATTTTCAATCGAGGAGATCGTCTGCCGCGTAACGCCGATGCAGTCCGCCAGCTGCGTCTGCGACAGGCCGAGCCGTGCGCGCAGCGCCGGAAGATTTTCCGCCATCGCCTGTGTATATTTTTTTCGATCCAGACTCAGAATTCCCAGTGGCTCCATGTAATTGCCTCATTTCCAAAATATCTCTAAATTTATCATACCAAATGGCAGTCAGATTGTCAATTTTCACATCATAAAATCCCATGTCAGTGCCTCCCGGAGAAGCAGCCGTTCAACAGAACGAGGCTGCCGCAGATTTTTTTATCTGCGGCAGCCTCGTTGTTTTTACGCAATATCGTACTGACTTTTATAAATTTCGTAATAGAAGCCCTTTTTCTCCAGCAGGTCGCGGTGCTTGCCCTGCTCGACGATGCGGCCGTCGCGCAGGACCAGAATGAGGTCGGCGTCGACGATCGTGGACAGGCGGTGGGCGATGATGAAGCACGTCCTGCCGCGCATAAGGCGGTCCATGGCCTTCTGGATGAGAAGCTCCGTGCGCGTGTCGACATTGGACGTCGCCTCGTCGAGGATCAGCAGCTCCCGCTGCGCGAGAAGCGCGCGCGCGATGGTCAGCAGCTGCTTCTGGCCGGAGGAGATGGACGAGGTATCGCTGCCGATGACCGTATCGTAGCCCTGTGGAAGCGTGCGGATAAAGTGGTCACAGTACGCCTCGTCGCAGGCGCGGATGATCTCCTCGCGCGTCGCGTCCGGCTTGCCGAAGGCCACGTTTTCGGCAATCGTGCCGCCGAAGAGCCACGTGTCCTGCAGGACCATGCCGAAGCGGTCGCGCGTGGAGGCGCGGGAATAGTCCGCGATATCATGCCCGCTCAGCAGAATACTGCCGGAATCGACGTCATAGAAGCGCATGAGCAGATTTACAATTGTTGTCTTGCCCGCGCCGGTCGGGCCGACGATGGCAACGTGCTGGCCCTTTTCCACGTGCAGGTTCAGATCCTGAATGAGCTCGGTGTCCGGCTCGTAGGAGAAGTCCACGTGGCGGAACTCTACGCTGCCGTCTCCGCCTGCGGGAAGCTCCTGTTCGATCGGCGCTTCCTCCGGCAACTCCAGCAGGTCGACAACGCGCTTTGCAGCTGCCTTGGCCTGCTGCAGCGTGCTCAGGCCATTGGAGATCTGCTCAAGCGGCTCGGAAAACTGCCGCGCGAACAGCACCAGCGTCACGATCACGCCCACCGGAACGCCCTGCCGCACGATGAGCCAGCCGCCCAGCAGGTTGATGGCGATATACGCCAGCGAATTGGACGCGGCAATGACCGGCTGGACGATGGCGGAGAGATAGGTTGCCTTCGCCTCGGAGACGCGGCGCGCATCGTTGATCTGCGCGTGGCGCTCAGCGCAGTGCTCCTCGAGGTTATAGGCCTTTGTCGTCGCGTAGTTCGTGTAGGCTTCCTCCACAACGGAATACAGCTCGCCGGACTGCTTGAACATCTGATGGAAATACGTTTCCGAGCGGCCCGCGATCTTGGCCGACAGCCAGATGGAGACCGGCATAAACGCGATCACGGCCAGCGAAAGCTGCCAGTTCTGCAAAAACATCACGACCGCGATGGCAAGGATCTGCAAAAAGCCGCCTGTAATGGTGTCGAGGACGGTATGCAGGGAGCCGCCGATCCGGGACACGTCCTCCGTCATGCGCGAGAGAATATCGCCGACGGGCGTGTGATCGACAAAGCTGACGGGCAGGCGCTGGATTTTGTCGGAGATCTGGATGCGCAGATTGCAGGTAAAATACCGGCTGACGGCGCGGTTGAGCAGCTGCATTTTGCCGTAGCTGATGGCGGCGCGCAGGAGATACACACCGGCCAGCGCCAGAAGCCCCGGCGCGAGCTGCGCCAGCACGGACGCGCCCGTCTCCGGCGCGTCAAAATAATCGATCAGGATCTGCACCAGCGCGCCCATCTGCGTTGGGATGATCAGCGCACACACAACAAGCGCCAGACTCATGACGACGCCGAGCGCAAGCTGCCAGCGGATGGCCTTCGCGCCCTTCAGCAGCTGGATGAGCGCGTCGGCGGAAACGTGGGTTCTCTGTTCCTGCTTCACTTCGCGTCACCTCCGGTCTGTGAGGCATAGATCTCCTGATAGATCTTGCAGCGGGACAAAAGCTCCGCATGAACGCCGTGGTCGACCAGCCGCCCGCGATCCATGACGAAGATATGATCCGCGTTCATGGCCGAGGTGATGCGCTGGGTGATGACGATCTGGGTCTTGCCCTGAATTTTCTCGTTGAGGCTCCGCCGCAGATTCGCCTCCGTCAAAAAGTCGAGCGCAGAGAAGCTGTCGTCAAAGACATAGATCGGCGCATCCTTTAAAATGGCGCGCGCGATGCACAGGCGCTGCTTCTGGCCGCCGGAGAGGTTCTTGCCGGACTGCTGGAGCGGATGCTCCAGATGCTCGGGCAGGGAGTTGAGGAAGGGCGTGAGCTGCGCAATGTCGGCGGCTTCGAGAATGTCCGCTTCCTCCGCACCGGGACGGCCCATCTCGATGTTGTGCCGGATGGTGCCGGAATACACGGCGGTCTTTTGCAGAACACAGCTGATGTTCTTCCGGATCACGCCCCGGTCGATCTGCGAAGCGCTGACGCCGTCGAAGAGGATCTGTCCTTCGGTCGGCAGACGGAAGGACAGCAGCAGCTGCACGAGCGTACTTTTGCCGCTGCCCGTACCGCCGATGACGGCGATCTTCTGCCCCGGCAGAATGTGCATACTGACATTCTGCACGGCGGCCTCCGACGCGCCCTCATAGCGGAAGGTCACATGGTCGAGGGCGATTTCGCCCCTGAACGTGTGCTCCGCGCCCTTGGCTGTCTCCTGCATTCCTGTGGCGTGAAAGATCTCGCCGATGCGATCAGCCGCGACCTTTGCGTGCGGCAGCATGACCATGGCAAAGCCGCCCATCAGAACGCCGTTGGCGACAAGCGCCAGATACTGGATGATGGCAAAGATATCGCCGCCGGAGATGGCGTGGCTGCCTGTCTCCATACGCCAGCCGCCGATCCATATGATCGCCACGCCCGCAAGATTCACGAGCAGCACGGCCGCCGGACTCAGAAGTCCCATCTGCACGTTGGCGTTGATGATGTTCTCGGCCATGACGTGCGTCGCGTCGGCGATCTTCTGCTGCAGGCTTGCTTCCTTATTAAATGCGCGGATGACGCGGATGCCGTGCAGGCGCTCGCGCATGACGTCGTTCTGAATGTCGATGTACTTGTCGGACGTTTTGTGCAGGGGGCCGATCCGTTTGCTGATGGGCCGGACGATCAGAAAGATCGCCGGGACGAACAGCAGCAGGATCAGGCTCATCATCACGTCCTTGCGCAGCGCCAGAATGACGCCGCCGAAAAACAGCACCGGGATCGTAATGAGACTGCCGGAGATCATCGACGCGACCCAGGAGACCGTTCCGATATCGTAGGTCGACCGGGACAGGAGCGCGGCAGCGCCGATGGCGTTGAATTCCTCGAACGTCATATTGTTGACGAGGGAAAACACGTCCGTGCGCAGGTCGGCGTTGAAGCCCGCGACCACATCGCAGCTGATCTTCCGCCCGGCCAGAAGCGCGGCAAGGCCAGCCGCCGCAACGGCCAGCATCCACGCGCAGCAGCGCACGATATACGCAAAGTCCGACTGCCGGACGCCGTTATTCAAAATGTCGTTCATGATCGTCGGCAGCAGCAGATCGCACACCGTCGCCGCCGCGACCAGCAGCATCGCCAGCGCAATGCGCCTGCGGTACGGCTTCAGATAAGGCAGGATATCCTTCATAAATGGCTCTCATTCCTCTCTGTAGTTCATTTCCCGGAAGACAGTCCAGATTTTTATTATAGCATGGCAAACAAGCGTTCGCAAGTGTCTTTTTTATTTTAAAGAGCCGAAGCGTTCCTGCTTTCCATGATCTTCAATCTCCGCATTCTTTCGTTATTATCGTATCTATATTCATTATTGTCGAAATATTAGCTTGCATTGCAGTCCGGACGATGGTATGATGGCAGTGCTGAAACGGACAGCGGACTGTGCGGACGCTTGCAGACCTTGTTCGTTCCAATTCCTCGTCATCCTTTCTGACATCTCCCTTCTGCATCCGCGCCGCGCATCCACAAGACCCCGCCGGGCACAGCCGCCTGGCGGGGTCTTGTGCGTTCGGTAATGCCGAATCTCTCCATTTTTTGTTTGAAATTACGAAACGTTCCATTGCAATCGCGTCCGGCTGCTGGTATAATGCAAGCAGAAAGGAAGCCTTTCGGCTTTGTTTTCCCGAACGCTGTTTTCTTTGGAGAATAACCATGCGATATAAGAAATTATTTGCCCTTCTGCTGGCGCTGGCGCTTGTATGCGGAAGCCTGTCCGGCTGCGCGTCTGAGCGGCAGACAGCCCCGGCAGAGCCGACCATTCCGTTCACCGACTCGCTTGGCCGAACTGTCGACATCCCTGAAACGCTCACGCGCGTGGCCCCGAGCGGCGCGGTCGCGTCGATGTTTCTGGCGACCATCGCGCCCGAATATATGACGACCATCAGTGCAACGCCGTCGTCCAGCCAGTACAAATATCTCGACCCGCGCCTGATCGATCTGCCGACGACCGGCCAGATGTACGGCAGCAAGTCGACGCTGAATCTGGAATCCATTCTGACCTCCGGCGCGCAGGTCGTCATTGATCTCGGCGACAAAAAGGACAACATGGCCGCCGATCTGGACGCGCTGCAAAAGCAGATCGGCATGCCTGTGATCTTCATTGAGGCAGATCTGCCGCACATGGCGGAGGCATACCGGACGCTCGGAAAAATCCTGAGCGGCAAGGAGGCGCGCGGCGAAGAACTGGCGGCATTCGTCGACGAGACTGTCTCGCTGGCGGAGGAAAACGCCGCGAAAATTCAGGATTCCGAGCGCATTTCCGTCCTGTACACCTCCGGCTCGTCCGGCCTCAATACGAACGCGAAGGGCTCCATTCAGGCGCAGGTGCTCGACCTCATGGGCATTGAAAACGCCGCCGTGGTCGAAGACGTCAGCAATAAGGGCGGCGGCAATCCCATCAATCTCGAACAGCTTTACCGCTTTGACCCGGACGTGATTTTATTTACAGCAGGCAGCACTTACTCGACTGCAGCAGACGACGAGGCGTGGCAGCCGCTGCGCGCGATCGAAGCCGGACGGTATTACGAGATTCCATCCATGCCCTACAACTGGCTTTCCAATCCCCCGAGCCTCAATATGCTGCTGGGCGTATGGTGGCTGGGAAATCTGCTGTATCCGCAGTATTATGCCTATGATATGGTGGAAAAGACGCAGGAAATGTTCAGGCTGCTCTGGAATTACGACTTAACTGCGGAGGACGCGCGGGCCATGCTCGCCAATTCCACGCTGAAGGGAGCGTCATGAAACGGCTTCTGACACGGGGCGCGCTGCTGCTCCTGCTGTGCGCGCTGCTGGCCGCTTCCGGCTTCGCGGATGTCAAGGCCGAGGCGGTCTGCCAGCAGGACGTTCTGTTCTGCACGGATGAGGGACTGATGACCGGAACCGGCAGAAATACCTTCTCTCCGGACAGGCCCATGACCCGCGCCATGGTCGTCGCGACGCTCTACCGTCTTGCGGGCAGCCCCGAAGTGACTGAGAAGGCCGCGTTCACCGACGTTGCCTCCGGCAGCTATTATGAAGCAGCCGTCGCCTGGGCCGCCAAGAACGAGATCGCCAGCGGCACGTCCGCCACGACCTTTGAGCCGAACAAGGCCGTCACCCGTGAGCAGCTTGCGAAGTTCCTGTTCAACTACGCCGTCTATCAGGGCATGGACGCCGTGACGCTCTCCGAGAACCTCATCAGCTTTGAGGATCACGCCAGCGTCAGCGGCTACGCCGTTTCCGCCATGCAGTGGGCTGTCGGCCAGGGCCTCATCAACGGCACCGACGGCAAGCTCCTGCCCACCGGCACCGCCACCCGCTGCCAGTTCGCAGCCATCCTGAACCGCTTCACCGCTTCGCAGAGCGAAAAGGCATAAGCATACATCTTTCCTGTCTCCCGGCCGTTTGGCCGGGAGACAATTTTTCTGCGGTTTTCCTTGAAAAGCGGTAAAAAAACGAATATAGTTGATAGGGATAGGACGCACACAAGGCTTCCCTTTGGATGCCGCCATACCATTTTCCGGCGATTTGAACCTGAGGTATTATGATATGAAAATTCTGATCATTGAAGACGAGATCCTGCTTGCGGACTCTCTCCGGGCCATGCTGGAGGGGAAGGGATTTTCCGTCGAGGCGGTGCATGACGGCGAGACGGGGGCGGAATATGCCGAGACGGGCGTATATGATCTGCTCATTCTCGACGTGATGATGCCGGGCATGGACGGCTATCAGGTCGCGCGGCAGGTGCGCGCGAAGCGTTGCGGAACGCCGATTCTGATGCTGACGGCAAAATCGTCGCTCGAAGACCGCATCGAGGGGCTGAACGCGGGCGCGGACTATTATCTCACGAAGCCCTTTGACGCGCGGGAGCTGCTGGCCTGCGTCGGTGCGCTGCTCCGGCGGCAGGGTGCGGAGGTCAACGCGCTCTCGTTCGGCAATACGACGCTCGATCTGGCGTCCGGGACACTGATCTGCGGGCAGCGGCAGCTGCGGCTGTCCGCGCGGGAATTCGACGTGATGCGGTATCTTTTGCAGACAAAGGGGCAGAATGTGTCCAAGGAGGCCATTTTGTCCAAGGTCTGGGGCTTTAATTCCAACGCGGTAGAAAACCATGTGGAGGTCTACGTCGGCTTCCTGCGCAAAAAGCTTGCGGCCATCGGCTCGAACGTGCGCATTGAGGCCGTGCGGCGGCTGGGCTATCATCTGGAGGTGGGCGAGGTATGCTGAAAAAGCTGCGTCTGAAGATCATTCTTGCGATCGTGCTGGTCGCCGCCGTGATGCTCTGCGCGATCCTCGGCCTTTTCTATACGCTGACGAAGCAGAATCTGCGCACCCAGTCGATCAGCATGATGCAGGCAATCGCGGCCGACCCCTTCGCGCCTGTCCAGCCGGAGCGCGAACCGCAGCAGGTGCGCCTGCCGTATTTCGTGCTGCAGACCGACGCGTTCGGCAATCTGGTCGCCATCGGCTCAAGCGATTACGATCTGACCGACCGGACGTTTCTGCGGATGGTTGCCGCCGCGGCGCAGGCCTCACGGGACGCCATCGGCGAGATCCCGGAATACAGCCTGCGCTACTGCCGCGTGACCGGCAGCGTGATCTTTGCGGACATTTCCAGTGAGCAGCAGACGCTGCGCACGCTTTTGAAGACCGGCGCGCTGCTCGTCGCGCTCGGCCTGCTTGCCTTTTTCGGCCTTGCGGTGCTGCTGGCGCGCAGTGCGGTCCGGCCAGTGGAGGAAGCGTGGCGGCAGCAGAAGCAGTTTGTCGCCGACGCGTCGCACGAGCTGAAAACGCCGCTGACCGTCATTCTGACAAACACGGAGCTGCTGCAAAGCCCGGATTATGACACGGCGCAGAAGCAGACCTTCCTTTCCGGCATCGACGCCATGGCGAAGCAGATGCGCGCGCTGGTCGAGCGGCTTCTGGAGCTGGCACGGGCCGAAAATGAGCAGGCGGCGCGCTCGTTTGCACCGTGCGATCTCAGCCAGCTCGCCGAGAGCAGCGCGCTGCTGTTCGAGGCCGCGCTGTTTGAACGCGGTCTGACACTGCAGACGGAATTGGAGCCGGACATCACCGTCAGCGGCGATGAACGCCAGCTCAGCCAGCTCGTGGAGATCTATCTCGACAACGCCCGGAAGTACGCCTCCGGCGGCACGGTCGCCGTCCGGCTGTTCCGGTGCGGGAAGAACCGCTGCCGCCTGTCCGTCTCAAACGAGGGCGAGGCGCTTTCCCCGCAGGCGCTCCGGCAGATCTTCGACCGCTTTTCCCGCGCAGACGCCGCGCGGACGCGCGACGGCAGCTTCGGCCTCGGCCTTTCCATCGCGCAGGCCATCGCGCAGGCGCACGGCGGCAGCGTCTGGGCAGAGAGCGAAAACGGCGTCAACACCTTCTTTGCCGAGCTGCCGGTGCTGTCCGGGCATGAAAAGCGCCAAGAGACGGCAAAAAAGGGTATATGATTTTATGCAGAGCGCCGGTACGCCTCCGGTTGCAAAACGGCGAAAAAGGTGATATATTAGAAATGATATAAATTAGAAGGCGGTACAGCTATGAACACACAGCATTTGCAGTATATCATTGAGATCGAACGCACCCGGTCGATCTCGCAGGCGGCGGAGAACCTGTTTATCGGCCAGCCGAATCTCAGCCGCATCCTGCACGATGTGGAGCAGATGCTGGGCTTCCGCATTTTTGAGCGCTCCACGCGCGGCGTCCGGCCCACGACGCGCGGCACGATCTTTCTGCAGCACGCAAAGTCCATCCTGCGCGAGACGGAGGCCATTGAGGCCCTCGGTCCCAAGCGGGCCGTGGCGAACCGGCTGCGCGTGTGCATCCCGCGCTCGGCGGCCATGCTGGATCTGACGGCGCAGTATCTGGCCGGACTGCCGCAGGCAGAGCCGGTCGACGCGGTCATCCGCGAATGCCACGCGCGCACGGCGCTCGAAACGCTTGCAAGCGGCGAGACGGAGATCGGCGTGATCCGCTTCCGCTCGGAATACCGCGATTATTTTGACGAGCAGACCAGCGCCCGCGGCCTGAGCTTCGAGCTTTTGAGCAAATACCACTACCTCGTCACCATGAACCAGTCACATCCGCTTGCCGGGCGCAGCTCCATTCTGCGCACGGAGCTTGACGGACTGCCGGAGATCGTTCACGGGGACGTGTTCCGCGTACAGGGCAAGCCGGAGGAGCCGGTGCGGCGGAAGATCTACTGCGTCGACCGTCTGGCGCAGATGACGCTCCTCGAAACAATTCCGAATTCCTATATGCTGGCCCCCGCCATCCCGGAGCACTGCATCCAGCGCTGGAATCTTGTCCAGCTCCCGTGCAGCGACAACCAGAGTTTGTATCTCAACGCGCTGGTATATCATAAGCAATATGCAATGAGCGAGATCGAGGCCGGATTCGTGCAGTTTGTGCGGGAACATAAGGCATTTGTCTGATACTTCCCACAGAAACGGAATTGAACCAACATATCAAAAAGAATATATCTTTGCATAAAAAAGCATTGGTGCTTCCAGCATAATACCGATATAATTTTATCGCAATAACCGATAAAATTATATCGGTATATTTTGTTCGATTCAAATCTAAAATTGGGGGTTTTTGTGTATGAGCAAGATCACTGTTATCGGCGCGGGAAGCGTCGGCTCCACGATTGCGAACGACCTGATGATCCAGGGCATTTCATCCGAGATCGTCCTGATCGACGTCAATAAGCAGAAGGCCTTTGGCGAGGCCATGGATATCTATCAGGGCGCGCCGTTCTGTTCTCCGACGATCGTCCGCTCCGGCGACTATGACGCGGCCTCCGGCTCCGACATTGTCATTATTACCTCGGGTCTTCCCCGCAAGGCCGGACAGAGCCGGCTGGAGCTGGCGCAGGCCAACGTCAACATCATCAAGGACATTGCCCCGCAGATCACGGCTGCCGCGCCGGACGCCATCTATATTATCGTATCGAACCCGGTCGACGTGCTGACGTATGTGTTCCACAAAATTTCCGGCGTTCCCGAGAGCCACATCATCGGCTCCGGCACCATCCTCGACACCAGCCGCCTGCAGTCGACGCTTGCAAAGCGCTTCTGCATCAGCCCGAAGAATGTCCACGCGCACGTCTACGGCGAGCACGGCGATTCCTCCTTCGTGCCCTGGAGCCTTGTGCACATCGCGAACAACCATATTGATTCCTATAAGGAGCATTCCCCCGACTGTGACCGCATCAAGTGGAACCAGGATTACGAGGAGATCGAGCAGTTCGTCAAGACCTCCGGCGCGCAGGTCATCAAGAACAAGGGCGCAACGTTCTATGCCGTCGCCATGTCGGTCTGCCATCTGTGCAAATGTGTGCAGAGCACGGCCGGAACGGCTGTGACCGTCTCTACCATGATGCACGGCGAATACGGCGTGTCCGATGTCTGCCTGTCCACGCTCGCGCTGGTCGACAATCAGGGCGTGCGCGGCAAGATCCTCAACCAGCTGACCGACGGCGAGATCGACAAACTCCGCGCCAGCGCGGAAAAGCTGAAGGAAGTCATCCGTCAGGTCGAGATCTGATATAAAAAAGGAGAAAAAACGATGGAATATCGCGTCGAACACGATTCCATGGGTGAGGTCCGCGTCCCGGCGGACAAATACTGGGGCGCACAGACCGAGCGCAGCCACAACAACTTCCCGATCGGCGTCGGCATTGAGACGATGCCCGCCGAGATCATCCATGCCTTCGGCATTCTCAAAAAGGCTGCTGCGCGCGCCAACCGCGCCCTGCGTCCCGAAAAAATGACCGAAGAAAAGCTTGCCGCCATCGAGCAGGCGGCGGACGAGGTCATTTCCGGCCAGCTTCTGGACAATTTCCCGCTCGTCGTCTGGCAGACCGGCTCCGGCACACAGTCGAACATGAACAGCAACGAGGTTATTGCCAACCGCGGCAATGAAATTGCGGGCAAAAAGCTGCTGCACCCGAACGACGATATCAATATGTCGCAGTCGTCCAACGACACGTTCCCGACGGCCATGCACATCGCGGCGGTCTGCGCGCTTGAGGACAAGGTCATCCCCGCCATCGACACGCTGACAGCAACATTCCGCCGTCTGGAGGAAGAAAATGCAGGCATTGTCAAGTCCGGCCGGACGCATCTGCAGGACGCCACCCCCATCTCCTTCCCGCAGGAAATTTCCGGCTGGAGATCGAGTCTGGAACGGGATAAAGAGCTGCTGCTTCTGGCTGTGAAGCCGCTCAAAGAACTGGCGCTCGGCGGCACCGCCGTCGGCACGGGCCTCAACACGCCGAAGGGCTTTGACACAGCGGTCGCCGCTGAAATTGCAAAGCTCACCGGCAAGGACTTCAAAACGGCAGAGAACAAATTCCACGCACTGACCAGCAAGGACGAGATCGTCTTCGCGCACGGCGCACTCAAGGCGCTGGCCGCCGATATGATGAAGATCGCGAACGACGTGCGCTGGCTGGCCTCCGGCCCGCGGGACGGCCTCGGCGAGATCTTCATTCCCGAAAACGAGCCTGGCTCGTCCATCATGCCCGGCAAGGTCAACCCTACCCAGTGCGAAGCCGTTACGATGGTCGCTGTGCAGGTCATGGGCAACGATGTGGCCGTGTCCATGGCCGCGTCGCAGGGCAATTTCGAGCTGAACGTGTTCATGCCGGTCTGCATCTATAATTTCCTGCAGTCGGCACGTCTGCTGGCCGAGTCCATCGTGTCGTTCAACGACCGCTGCGCCTGCGGCATCCGCGCCAACCGCGAGAAGATGGAGCACAATCTGCACAACTCCCTCATGCTCGTCACGGCGCTGAACCCGTACATCGGCTATGAAAACGCGGCGAAGACGGCTAAAAAAGCCTACAAGGAAAACATCTCCCTCAAGGAAGCCTGCGTGAGCCTCGGCTTTTTGACGGCGGAGCGCTTCGACGAGGTGTTCCACCCGGAGAACATGATCTGACGGGAGGACACGCAATGAATTACAGCTATTTCCCCGGCTGCACGCTCAGGACAAAGGGCGCGCAGCTGGACAGAGCCGGACGGCGCGCAGCGGAGAAGCTCGGCTTTTCGCTGTTCGAGATCCCGGAGTGGCAGTGCTGCGGCGCGGTGTATCCGCAGGCAAACGATGAAATTGCCACACGGCTTTCCTCCGTCCGGGCGCTCATGGCCGCGCGTGACGCGGGCCAGCCGCTGGTGTCCCTCTGTTCTGCCTGTCATCACGTTTTGAAGCGCGTGAACGGCGATATGCAGCACAATGAGGACATCCGCGTCAAGGTCAACAATTACTTAAAGCCGGAAACGCCCTACGAGGGTGAGACAAAGGTTCTGCACTATCTCGAAGTCCTGCGCGACGAGATCGGCTGGGATGCAGTCAAGGCGGCTGTCGTAAAGCCGCTTACAGGCAGAAAGATCGGCGCGTATTACGGCTGTATGCTCCTGCGGCCCAGCCGTGAGATGCAGTTTGACGACCCGGAGAACCCGAAAATGCTCGAGGACTTCATCCGGGCCATCGGCGCGGAGCCTGTGATTTACGCACAGCGCAACGAATGCTGCGGCGGCTATATGGCGGTCGAGAACAGGTCCTACGCCGCAAAGCAGGCACAGAAGATCATGGACAACGCAAAGGCGCAGGGCGCGGAGCTTCTGATCACGGCCTGTCCCCTGTGCAGCTATAATCTGCTGCACAACACGGACGGCGCGCTGCCTGTCGTTTATTTCACGGAGCTTCTGGCCGAAGCGCTTGGCTGCGGGGAGGAGGACGCATGAACAACCAGAACATGATCGAAACCGTCACCCGCATCTCCGGCGTGAACCCCAGAAAGTGCATGCGCTGCGGCAAATGCTCGGCAAGCTGTCCTGCGTATGACGAGATGGAATACCATCCGCATCAGTTTGTCTCCATGGTCGAAAACGGCCGAATTGAGGAGCTGCTTTCCTCGAAGGGCATCTACACCTGCCTGAGCTGCTTTGCCTGTGTCGAGCGCTGTCCCCGAAACGTGGAGCCGGCGAAGCTCATCGAGGCTGTGCGCAATGCCGTGCAGCGCCAGCAGGGCATGGATCACCTGAAGCCCGAACGCATCCCGGAGATTCTTGACGAGGAGCTGCCGCAGCAGGCGATTGCCGCAGCGTTCCGCAAATATAAAAAGTAAGGAGGGAACGCAATGCAGAGAATCGGCGTATTCGTATGCTGGTGCGGCAGCAACATTGCCGCAACCGTCGATGTGGAAACAGTCTCGCAGGCCCTTTCAAAGGAACCCGGCGTTGTTTTCTCCACAAATTATCAGTATATGTGTTCCCAGACCGGGCAGCAGATGATTCAGGACAAGATCCATGAATACGGTCTGACCGGCGTGGTCATCTGTTCCTGTTCGCCCAGAATGCACGAGCAGACGTTCCGCAAGACCTGCGAAAAGGCGGGGCTGAACCCCTATATGGTCGAGATCGCGAACATCCGTGAGCAGTGCTCCTGGATCCACAAGGACAAGGAAGCCGGCACGGAAAAGGCCATCATTCTGGGCCGCGCCGCCATCGCCAAGGTGCATCTGAACGCGCCTCTGACCGCAGGTTCCAGCCCGGTCACCAAGCGCGCGCTCGTCATCGGCGGCGGCATCGCGGGCATCCAGACGGCACTGGACATTGCCGAGGCGGGCTTTGAGGTCGATATCGTCGAAAAGCAGCCGACCATCGGCGGCAAGATGACCCAGATCGACAAGACGTTCCCGACGCTCGACTGCGCGGCGTGTATCCTGACGCCGAAAATGGTCGACTGCGCGCAGAACGAAAAAATCCACATCTATTCCTACTCCGAGGTTGAATCCGTCGGCGGCTTCGTCGGCAACTTCCATGTAAAGATCCGCCGCAAGGCGCGCTTCGTCAAGGAAGACGTCTGCACCGGCTGCGGACTGTGCACGGAAAAGTGTCCGCAGAAGAAGGTCCCGAACGAGTTTAACCTCGGCATGGACAATCGCCGCGCGATCTATATCCCGTTTGCGCAGGCCGTGCCGAAGGTCGCGACGATCGACCCCAACTACTGCAATATGCTCAAAAACGGCAAGTGCGGCGTGTGCGCGAAGGTCTGCTCCGCCGGGGCAATCGATTACAAGCAGACCGACACGTTCATTGAGCAGGAATACGGCGCCATCGTCGCCGCGACGGGCTTCAACCCCATCGATCTTTCCAAATTCGACGAATTTGCCTACAGCCAGAGTCCGGACGTGGTGTCCAGCCTCGAGTTTGAGCGCTTGATGAACGCTGCCGGTCCCACGAGCGGCACGCTCCTGCGCCCGTCCGACGGGACGCACCCGAAGACCATTGTCTTTGTGCAGTGCGTCGGCTCCCGCTGCGACGGTGCGGAGAAGGGCAAGCCCTACTGCTCCAAGATCTGCTGTATGTACACGGCGAAGCACGCCATGCTCTGCCGCGAAAAATACCCGGATACGGATGTGTATGTGTTCTACATCGACGTGCGCACCCCCGGCAAGAACTTTGACGAGTTCTACCGCAGAGCCGTCGAGCAGTACGGCGTGCATTACATCAAGGGCATGGTCGGCAAGGTCACGCCCGAAAACGGCAAGCTGAAGGTGCAGGCATCCGATCTGCTGGACAACCGGCAGCTGCATATCGACGCTGACATGGTCGTGCTGGCTGCCGCCATCGAGCCGGATAAGTCCGCGCGGCCGCTGGCCACGATGCTGACCGCCTCCATGGACACGAACGACTTCTTCACCGAGGCCCACCCGAAGCTCCGCCCGGTCGAAAGCCCGACGGCAGGCGTGTTCCTGTCCGGTATGTGCCAGGGGCCGAAGGATATCCCGGAGACGGTCGCACAGGCGTCCGCCGCTGCGGCGAAGGTCATCGGCCTTCTGTGCAAGGACTCGCTGACGTGCAACCCGTGCGTGGCGCAGCCGGATGAGATGATGTGCAACGGCTGCTCCAACTGCGAAAAGGTCTGCCCGTATGGCGCGATCACGTACATTGACAAGGAATTCAGAGGCCCGAACCGCACGACGCTCGTGCGGCGCGTCGCGCGGGTCAACCCGGCAGTCTGTCAGGGCTGCGGCGCGTGCACCGTCGCGTGTATGTCCGGCGCGATGGATCTCAAGGGCTTCTCCAACCGGCAAATCATTGCGGAGGTGGATGCGATATGCAGGTAAACGGCTCCTGGACTCCCACGATCGTGGCGTTCTGCTGCAACTGGTGCTCCTACGCGGGCGCCGATCTTTCCGGCACGAACCGGCTGAGCTACCCGGCCAATGTGAAGATCATCCGCATTCCGTGCTCCTGCCGGTTAAACCCGATGTTTATTCTCCGCGCGTTCCAGCGCGGGGCCGACGGCGTGATCCTCTGCGGCTGCCATCCCGGCGACTGCCATTACACGACCGGCAACTATTATGCCCGGCGGCGCATGACGCTCCTGTTCTCCATGCTGGACTTCCTCGGCATCGAGCGTGAGCGCACGCGCGTGGAATGGGTCTCGGCAGCGGAGGGCGCGAAGTTCGCCAAAACCATGAACGAATTCGCCGAGACGATCACGAAGCTCGGCGAGAACCGCAGACTGGAGGATCTGAGATGCAAAGAGTAAAGGAAAAAGCGATCCAGCTGCTGCAAGATCAGATTGTTGACCGCGTCATCGGCTGGCGCGCGGGCGAATTCTTCTATGATCTGACGCCATCCGTATTCACGAGCGTGGAAGATATCGAGAAAAATTTCGTCTGGAGCGTCTTCTCCGGCGCGAATCTGTCCAAATATCTCATCGCGGAATCCCGCAAGGGCGGCAAGGCCGCCGCGTTCCTGAAGCCCTGCGACAGCTATTCGTTCGTTCAGCTTTTAAAGGAGCACCGCATCCTGCGCGAGACGGTCTACGCCGTCGGCGTACAGTGCGGCGGGATGTGCGACATGGAGGCTATCAAGGAGCAGGGCCTTGCCGGTGTCACAGCAGTGACGGAGGATGGCGAAGCTCTTTGCGTTTCCACGATCTACGGCGAGGAAACGATCAAAAAGGCCGATGCGCTGCTGCTCAAGTGCAAGACCTGCAAGAGTAAAAAGATCGTCTGCTATGACGAGCTGCTTGGCGAGCAGGGCGAGGAAAACGTGGACTGCGGCCGGTTCGACGAGGTTCAAAAGCTCGAAGCCATGACAGCCGAGGAGCGCTACGCGTTCTGGCGCGGCGAGCTGTCGCGCTGCATCCGCTGCAACGCGTGCCGCAACGTGTGTCCCGCGTGCTCGTGCGAAAAGTGCGTGTTCGACAACCACGATTCTGGCTTTGAGAACAAGGCCATCGCCGATTCGTTTGAGGAAAATATGTTCCACATCATCCGGGCCTTCCACGTCGTCTCCCGCTGCACCGACTGCGGTGAATGCTCCCGCGTCTGTCCACAGCATATCCCGCTGCATCTTTTGAACCGCAAGTTCATCAAGGACATCAATGAACTCTACGGTGACTATCAGGCCGGCGCCGATTTCGACTCCCGCCCGCCGCTCATGGATTTCCGCAAGGACGACTGTGAGCCGTCCGTCGTCTATGAAAGAGGAGGTGCGCAATGAAACAGCTTCCCCTCTGCAAGCTTCAAAGCCTGTTTGCCGCCGTGTCGGCAGACCGGAAGCTCTATATTCCGGCGGACGACGCCGCCGGTCAGGCCAGCTTCACCGTCTGGCAGGAGGGTATAGCGCTTACCAAGAAGCTCAATACCGTCCGCTCGGCCAAGGATCTGTTCTTCCCGCAGGTGGAAAACCTCGTCGGCTTCCGTGTGACGGGCAGGCAGCTTGATCTGGTCGAAACGCGCGACCCGGCGGAGCCGTTCGTCCTGTTCGGCGTGCGCGCCTGCGACGCAAGAAGCTTTGAAATTCTCGACCGCGTCTTCCTTTCCGAACCGCAGGACACCTATTACGCCGCCCGCCGCGCACACGGCACCGTCGTGACGCTGGCCTGCACCCGCCCCGAGGAAACGTGCTTCTGTCCGGCCTTCGGCATCGATCCTGCGGCCCCGCAGGGCGATATCAGCTGCTGGATCGAGGGTGAAACGCTCTTCTGGCAGGCCAACACGGAAAAGGGCGAAGCGCTGACCGCAAAGCTTCCCATGCTGGAAGATACAGACGATGCGGCAGTCGCGGCCCAGCAGGAAAAAACGCGTGCGCTTCTCAAAAAGCTCCCGCTGGCCGGGCTCGATCTGTCCGCCGTGGGCGCAGGCAAAACGAAGGAACTCTTCGACCGCCCGGAATGGAAGCAGCTGTCCGAAAGCTGCCTCGGCTGCGGCACGTGTACCTTCGTCTGCCCGACGTGCCAGTGCTATGATATCAAGGAATTCGACTCCGGCAGGCTTGTCCGCCGCTTCCGCTGCTGGGACAGCTGCATGTACTCGGATTTCACGAAGATGTCCGCCGGTCAGCCGCGCCCGACGCAGCTCGAGCGCTTCCGGCAGCGCTTCATGCACAAGCTGGTCTATTTCCCGGATAATAACGACGGGTGCTTCGGCTGCGTCGGCTGCGGCCGGTGTCTTGCCAAATGTCCCATCCATATGAACATCGTCAAAGTCATCAAAACACTTGGGGAGGAACACGCATGAGAAACGATCCGCTGATCCCCAATATCGCCGTCGTCACGGATATCCGCGTCGACACGCCGGACGTCAAGACGTTCCGCGTCGTCGGCCTTGACGGCAAAAAGCCCTTCGTCCATATCCCCGGCCAGTGCGCCATGCTCTCTGTGCCGGGCGTCGGCGAGGCGCTGTTCTCCATCACGTCCAGTCCCACGCTGGAGGAATATGTGGAGTTTTCCATTAAAAAATGCGGCTGCGTAACCGAATGGCTTCACGCCATGGAGCCCGGTCAGCAGATCACCGTCCGCGGCCCCTACGGCAACGGCTTCCCGGTCGACACCGCGTTCGCGGGCAAGGATCTGCTGTTCATCGCGGGCGGCATCGGTCTGGCCCCGCTGCACTCGGTCATCAACTACTGCCGTCACTACCGTGACCGCTACGGCAAGATCGACATCGTCTACGGCTCCCGCTCGAAGGACGATCTGGTCGACTATCCGGAGATCGAAAACGTCTGGTGCAGGGAGGACGGCATCAACGTCCATCTGACCATCGACCGCGAGCAGCCGGACTGGGACGGCCACGTCGGCTTCGTGCCGAACTACGTCAAGGAGCTCGGCTTCACGACCGACAAGACCGTCGTGATGTGCGGCCCTCCCATCATGATCAAGTTTACGCTTGCTGGCCTGATGGAGCTCGGCTTTGCCCGCGAGCAGGTCTATACCACGATGGAGCTCAAGATGAAATGCGGCCTCGGCAAATGCGGCCGCTGCAACATCGGCGACAAATACGTCTGCAAGGACGGCCCGGTGTTCCGCTTCGACCAGCTCGACGAGCTGCCGAATGAGTATTAAAGGAGAACAGGTATGGAAAATATGGTGACGGTTTTCCTGTTCGGCAAAAAATATGAGGTGCCGGACAGTCTGACCATCATGGAAGCGATGGAATATTCCGGCTATCAGCTCGTGCGCGGCTGCGGCTGCCGCAACGGCTTCTGCGGTGCGTGCGCGACGATCTACCGCATCGCGGGCGACCGCGAATTAAAGGCCTGTCTGGCCTGCTCGACGCGCGTGGAGAACAATATGTATGTCGCGACGCTTCCGTTCTTCCCACTGGTCAAGGAAGTCTACGACATGGAAAAGCTGAAGCCCACACAGACGGTCATGATGCAGCTGTACCCCGAGATCTACGCCTGCGTCGGCTGCAACGCCTGCACAAAGGCGTGCACGCAGGGTCTGAACGTCATGCAGTACATTGCCTATGCCCAGCGCGGCGAATTTGACAAGTGCGCCGAGGAGTCCTTCGACTGCGTCATGTGCGGCGTGTGCTCGTCCCGCTGTCCGGCGGGCATCTCCCACCCGCAGGTCGCGATGCTGGCCCGCCGTCTGAACGGCAAGTACATCGCCCCGCACTGTGAGCATCTGGATGCGCGCGTGCAGGAGGTCAAGGACGGCAAATTCGAAGCGCTCATCGAAAGCCTCATGGAAAAGCCGCTGGATGAGATCAAGGAACTCTACAACCACCGCGAGATTGAAAAGTAAGGAGGACGCATATCATGTATCAGGACTCTAACATGCTGGCCTCCATCCGCAAGGTGGAAGCGGCCCGCGAAGAAAACGCGAAGCTGGACCCCCGCCGCATGACGGCGGAGGAAAAGGAAACGCTGCTGAAGAAATTCCATCCCGACTACCGCGCCGAGCAGTTCACCGAGCTGCGCTTCGGCCCCAATCAGGGCCAGAAGGTCCCGCTGGAGCTGGCGGAGCTGCTGGAGGGCGAATCGCGTATCCTGCACGAGACATTTGATCTGACGAAGCCCGACTATGAGACGGACGTTCTCATCATCGGCGGCGGCGGCGCAGGCTGCTCCGCAGCCATTGAAGCCGACAAGGCTGGTGTAAAGGTCATGGTCGTCACGAAGCTTCGCATGGGCGACGCGAACACCATGATGGCCGAGGGCGGCATTCAGGCTGCCGACAAGCCGAACGACTCCCCTGCCCAGCACTTCCTTGACGCCTACGGCGGCGGCCATTTTGCTGCGCAGAAGGATCTTCTGTATAAACTCGTCATGGACGCGCCGGAGGCTATTCAGTGGCTGTCCGGGCTCGGTGTGGAATTTGACAAAGCGCCCGACGGCACCATGATCACCACCCACGGCGGCGGCACGTCCCGCAAGCGCATGCACGCAGCCAAGGACTATTCCGGCGCCGAGATCATGCGCACGCTGCGCGACGAGGTTCTCAATCGAGGCATTCCCGTCGTTGACTTTACCTCCGCCGTGGAGCTTATCAAGGACGAAAACGGCCGCTGCGCGGGCGCTGTGCTCCTGAACATGGAGACGAAGGAGCTGCTGGTCGCGAAGGCGAAGACCGTCATTCTCGCCACCGGCGGCGCAGGGCGGCTCCACTATCAGGGCTTCCCCACCTCGAACCACTACGGCGCGACCGCCGACGGCCTTGTGCTCGGCTACCGCGCTGGCGCGAAGCTCCTGTACCCCGACACGCTGCAGTACCATCCCACGGGCGCGGCCTATCCTGCGCAGATCTACGGCGCGCTGGTCACGGAAAAGGTGCGCTCTGTCGGCGCAATGCTTGTGAACGCGGACGGTGAGGTGTTCATGAACCCGCTCGAAACGCGCGACGTGGCCGCTGCCTCCATCATCCGTGAATGCACCGAGCGCGGTAAGGGCGTCAAGACTCCCGCCGGGCAGGCCGTCTGGCTCGACACGCCGATGATCGAACTGAAAAACGGCGCGGGCACGATTGAAAAGCGCATCCCGGCCATGATGCGCATGTTCGCAAAACACGGCATTGATATCCGGAAAGAGCCGATTTTGGTTTATCCGACGCTGCACTATCAAAACGGCGGTCTGCACATTACGGCAGATGGCCAGACGGATGTGGAAAACCTGTTTGCTGCTGGCGAGGTCGTGGGCGGCATCCACGGGCGCAACCGCCTGATGGGCAACAGCCTGCTCGACGTCATCGTTTTTGGCCGCAACGCGGGTCAGCACGCCGCCGAGAAGGCGAAGTCCGTATCCGTCGGCACGCTGACGCTGGACCACGTGGCCGCATTTGAGGCCGAAAAGCAGCAGGCCGGTGTGGCGGATCACCGCCTTTCCCCGCAGCTGCTGCCGGACTACGCCAGAAAAATCCATCCCGCAGAAAAATAAGGAGAAATAGAGGAGAACAGAGATGAGTGCAACCATCAATGCCGCGAATTTTCTGATGCTTTCCGTATTCGGAATCGCGGCAGTCGGGTATCTGCTCGGGCGCATCACCATCAAGGGCATCAGCCTCGGCACGGCAGGCGTTTTCGTGATCGCGCTGATTTACGGCGCGTTCTCCGGAACGCACTTCAATTCCAAATTTGTCATTGAAGAGATCAACTACGCCTCGCAGGCGCTGAAGATCATCGAAAATCTGGGCCTTGTGTTCTTCGTGACCTCGGTCGGCTTTATCGCGGGCCCGAACTTCTTCAAGAACATGAAGCACAACTTCAAGTCCTATGTGCTGCTCGGCGTCGTGATCATTCTTTCCGGCGGCATTACGGCAGTTTTGTGTCTGCTCGTCGGCCGTGCGATTGAAGCCGGGCAGCCGGGCTACGACCCGAACCAGCTTACGGCTATGATCTCCGGCCTGCTCGCGGGCAGCCTGACCTCGACCCCGGCCTTCTCGGCCACCAAGGAGGCTGTTGCAGCCCAGTATCAGGACGCGGTCACGGTCGGCTACGGCATTGCGTATCTGTTCGGCGTCATCGGCGTTGTGCTGTTCGTGCAGCTGATGCCGCGCGTCGTCCACGCGGATCTGGACGAGGAGCGCAGAAAAATTACACACGTAGAGACAGGCGATGTCGCTAAATTCAAGGGCAAGCTGCTGGAATTTGACGATTTCGGCTTCACGCCCTTCGCCGTCGCCGCCGTGTTTGGCATTCTGCTTGGCTCGGTGAAGTTCTTCAACTTCTTCTCGCTCACCACAACGGGCGGCGCGCTGCTCGTCTCGCTGGTGTTCGGCCACTTCGGCCACATCGGCCGCGCCGATCTCATGCCGAGCAAGAAGGTGCTCGAAACGTTCCGGGAGCTTGGCCTCATGGTCTTCCTCATCGGCGCAGGCGTTTCCGGCGGCATGAGCTTCGTGCGGTATTTCAAGCCCATCTATTTCGTCTACGGCATTTTCATGACGCTTCTGCCGATGGTCGTGGGCTATATCGTGGCAAAGCACGTGCTGAAGATGAACCTGCTGAACATTCTCGGCTCCATCACCGGCGGCATGACCTCCACGCCCGCCCTCGGCACGCTCATCCATGTCGCAGGCACGAGCAACGTCGCCTCCGCCTACGCCGCGACCTACCCCATCGCCCTGATCGCCGTCGTTCTCGTCTCGCAGCTGCTTGTACGGCTGTTTTGACGCGCCGGTGCATGACAGAAAAAACGCCCGCCGGTTTTTGCTGCCCCCTGACAGGGGTAACAACGGCGGCGGGGATTACCCGGCTGGTGTTTATGCACCAGCCGGGTTTTCTGTTGGCGTATGGCCAATGGTTTAGGATACCAATGGTATCTTTGCGTCCAGTTCCGCTTCAGCTGCATGATTGTTCTCCATGCACCCAATGTCGGCGTAATGGATTTCTACAGTCTGTGGTGCGTGTTTGGACCATTTTACTTCCTTTTCATGCACCACAATTTTCTGAATGAAGAGCCGCAGCAGCTCCGGCGTCAGCGCTTGAATGTCCGTGTACCGCTTCACTTTGTCGAGGAACGCTGCCGTATTGCTTACCGTCTCTTTCAACCGCTGGATCTCTGCTTCCTGCTGTGGGAGCGATTCTGTCAGCTTTGCCTGTTCATCTGTGTAGCTGGTGGAGAGCATCTGGAACTGTTCTGCCGTGATGCGTCCCAGCACACTGTCCTCATAGAGCTTCTTGAAAATCGCATCCAGTTCGGCTTTGCGTTTCTGCATGGCCGCTTTTTCTTTTTCCAGCATGCGGATCTCTTTTTGGAGTTCCGCGGATTGCTTACTGTTTAGGTATTCAGCAAATTCCTGTGGATGTTCTCTGGCTTCCGCCGTTACCCGGCGCAGATCCTCCAGCACGATCTCATCGAGAATGCACTCTCGAATGTAGTGCGCGGTGCATGCTTCGCCATCCTTTTTGTAGGTACGGCAGGTGAAGTGGTTGTAGTCGGCAGACATCGTATGCGCCCGGTGGAGCACCATCGTTTTCCCGCAGTCAGCACAAACCACCAGCCCGGAATACTTGTTCTGCTCATCCATCTTTGTGGGGCGGCGTTTGTTTTTCCGCACCCGCTGCACAATATCCCAAATCTCTTTGGGAATGATGGCAGGATGCGTATTTTCAAACACGAGACATTCTTCTCTTGGGTGCTCCATCTTGCGCTTGTCCTTATAGGACCGGGTGCTGAACCGGTAGTTCACAGTGTTGCCGAGATAGATCTCATTTTCTAACAGGTTCGCGACTGCGCTGTCCGACCAGTGGTACGGCTTCGTGATGTCCAAGGCGGAATGCGTCAGGCCGTATTTCTGGTAGGTGTAATAGCTGGGACAAAGCACCTTTTCTTTGGTCAGGATCGTCGCAATCCGGCTGGGGCCATTGCCTGCGGCACACAGGGCAAAGATTCGTTTCACAACGGCAGCGGCTTCCTCGTCGATGTTCAATTTCTTTGTTTCAAGGTCTTTGACATATCCATAGGGAGCGCGAGTTCCGAGTCGTTCGCCGCGCTCCGCTTTGGCCTTTTGAACTGCGCGGATTTTTCGGCTGGTGTCCCGAATAAACCACTCGTTGAACAAATTTTTGAACGGCATGAGATCATTGCTCTCTGCATTTTCCGTATCCACATTGTCATTGATTGCAATGTACCGGACGCCGAACATGGGGAAACGCTCCTCAATATAGAGACCAGTGTGAAGCTGGTTTCTGCCAAGGCGGCTGAGATCCTTGGTCACGATGATCCCAACCTCTCCGTTTTCCATGTCCGCGATCATCTGCTGAAATGCGGGTCTTTGGAAGTTACCGCCTGAAAAACCGTCGTCTACATAGAAACACGGATTTGGAAAATGATGATCTTCTGCAAACTTTTGCAGGATGCTTTTTTGATTCTGGATGCTGTTGGAATCGCCATCTAAGCCGTCGTCCTGACTGAGCCGGCAGTAGAGGGCGGTTTTCTTCTGGTTTGACATTTGTCTTTCCTCCTTCTTGTCAAACCGCTCAGAGCATTGTGAGCACACAATACTCCAAGCGGCGCGAGAAGTCTAGCCCTTATGCCGACTTTTTTCGCTGAAGTTCCAACGCGGCCAAAACCCTGAGTTTTTCTTCCGCTGTCTGACTCGCGTTTTTCGGAAAAACGGAGACGACACGAATAGTTCTCCCGTGCGAAATCTGAATGTGCTCAACACGGACGGAATCAGGGCAGGCCGCCGGTTTTGTGGTTTGGTTCATGACGACCTCCCTGATTTGATTTTCAAAAAATGTACTTGCAAAAAGCAGCCAGGAGAGTTAACATCCGACAAACCGTTTGAGGAGGATCGCCGATGGTAACTGCTTGTTTTTCCGTGATGCTTCACTTGCTGCTCTTGCTGATTCGTATTGCAATAAGATTGAGATTGTCCATACCGCTGGTGTACTTGGTGCTGATGCTCACAGCGTTTCGACCGTGGTATCGTGTGCACGCGACACTGGCGGATGGAATACTTCTGGTGATGTTGGGCTGCGTGATGCTGTCATGGATCATCTCCCTCGTTCGATTTGTAAGGCGAGAGCTGGCTTGATGCCAGCCCTCGTTTTTTTGCGCCGCATGGTGGGCGGACGCGGCATTTGTGTGGCGCAGACCTGCACGGATGCGTGGTCGGCCCATAAAACCGCACACGTCGGTACAACGCGCCTTACCGCTGGTGCGTGTCAGCTATCCGCTGCGGCTGCTGTTCAACGCGGTCGATGTCCCGCTGCATGATGACTGCCGTCTCCGAGATTTCCTTGCATTGCTTGAGTTTCCAGCGCTCTTGCCGGATCTGCTGATTTACCTGCACAAGCTGCTCATAGAGATCCGATTTTTCCGCTAACAAGACTTCGCGTGGAATGCCGCAAGTATCCAGAACCTCTTTTGCATCGTCATATTCTGCTTTCTTTGGCTCAAATCCTTCGAAGGCAGCTTCTGCCGCCAGAGCATCATAGAGCGTCTTTCGCTTTTTCTTACGCACGTTCAGAATCGTGCGCTGCTTGGCAAGCTGTGTGACCTCATTCTCTGCCTGCTGCAAGCAGGCGGTCAGATCATCTGCCGTGGTGATATTGTTCTCTTGCAGGAACTTCAGACGCGCTTTGTAAACATCAGCCTTCATGATCTCTTTTCGCAGGTGCGGCGACATGCGCGGCGGGTACTGCCGTTTTTCGATCCGACCGAGCAAATAGCAGTAATGAAAGTACAGCGCAAGGAATCCTGTGTGCTTTGGATGTGGGCGGTATGGCTGCGGCTTTAGCTTCGGCGTGAAGGCAGGTTTCCTTCCGGCTTCAATTTGCCCCAGATTGCCCAGAATGGCCTGTTCGATGCGTTCTTCTGAGAAGGCTGGATTTCTGCGTTCCGGACACACGAAATGTTCCTGCCCGCGTAACCGAAATCCAAGGCGTTTGCCGTGATGGATCTCATAGCCACTATGCTCCATAAGAAGGAAAAAGTGACCGAGATCGTTGGCATCCTCGATGGCATCGTGCAAGTCCGCTTCGAGCATAGAGCGGAACGTCGGCTGGCTCTTTTTCTGACGCAGCCACTCCGCATAGCTGACAGCTTTCTTTTCATCGCTTTCCAGAATGATGCTCAAACCATGCGCTTTGCACAGCCGGTCTGAAACGCCGCGAATCTGCTTGTAGTAGTTTTCGCGGGTGCTGTGATACATTTTCCCGGTGACGGCATTGACCGAGTTGAACACAATATGCGAGTGAATATGTGCTTTGTCCACATGGGTCGCAATGACAGCTTCATATCCCGGTAAATGCTCGGCTGCGAATTGTCTGGCGATCTCATGTGCCAGCTCCGGCGTGATTTCGTCCGGCTTGAAAGACTGGATGATGTGATAGCACTGCCGTCCAGCGGTTTTGCCAAGAGCGCGCTTTGTGTCCATCATCTGCTGTGCGGCATAGCCGGGATCGCAGCGGACATAATCGGTCAGCAGGTTTTCAGCTGTTTTAACAGGATTTGTGATGTAATCAATCGCCTGCTGCAAGCCGCCGTTCCGGTACAGAATCTTTGTAATTGCCATTATCGTTTCGCAACCTCATAGAGCAGGCCGTAGACCTCGTCCAGCATTCGTAACGCTCGTGTGGTTTCTTCCCGAGTGGCAAATCCGGCGTTTGCTTTGCGGGCGATCTGGTTGATGTTGTTGCCGATCTGATGGATTTCAGTGCGCAGCGCTTCCATCTCTGCGGATGGTCTGGGTTTGAGATCATATCCATTCAGCAGCCTGCGCAGGTATGCGGTTCGTGTCAGGCCGCAGGCTTTGGCGTTCGTGATCAGCTTTTGGGCTTCATCGGCGTTCAGCCGCAAACAGATCTTGTATGGTTCTTCGTTCATCGAGTCTCCTTTCCACCGCCAAAGGGCGGCATATTGGGGGCAGGGTTCTCCCTGCAAGTGCCGTTTTGATATCAAACGGCGATGCTTGCGCTTTTCTTGCGCAGCAAGAAAAGCCAAGACGTAGACCAATCCTCGTTCTGTTTAGAAGAATTTTTAGATTTTCATTTTGTACAAGCCATGAAATTCAACATTTTTGCGCTTCGGATGTCGTAGTCGCTACATTAGTCGCTATGTAAATTTGAAACTCAGATTTCTGCCTTTTGTAGTCGCTAGTATAGTCGCTATGGTTTTCTTTTCCGCCGTATTTGCAGCTCGCTCCCCGGCGATGGGGAACAGCGCGGACAGAGCTTGGCAGCTCTCACAGCTCGTGGAAGGGGTCTTGACTGCTTTCAACCCCAGCCACGGCAGCCTGTCTTACGTGCAGGCCAGACATTGTGTGTCCAAACAGATTGGGCAGCATGATGTAGCCTGCCAAGACTGCCCACGGTGCGTTTCTCGCTCGCCCGTCTTGGGGACCCCACAAAGCCATCCGGCTTTGTGGGGAGAGGAGAAGCAGCGTAGTGATTGAGCTTTCGTGCTTGCACGGAAGCGAAAGATACGCAGCTTGCTTCGACGAGGTCGTCGCGCGCGCCGTGCGCGTTTCCCAACCTGCGGTGTTGTCCGCGTTGCTGGTTATTCAGTTGTCTGGGATTGTGATCCCACCTCCCATATTTCTCCTAAAGAGTACCAAAAGGAGCGCTGCGGCCATTCTCGGCCGCAGCGCTCCTTCATTACTTTTCATGGTGCGCTTTGGAATATTCTGTTGTCGGCAGGATTTCCTGCCATGTTCCATATGATAACATTGAAACAAATGTTTGTCAATAATCTTTCGCAGAAAATTTTTCTTGCTGACGCCGCTTCTGAATCGAATCGATTCTATCAGTAATTTATATATCTTTACTTAAGGCAACACCGCACAATACAATTTCCAGAAACGGAAAAGCGTCTGACCTACAAAAAAGGCCGGATGCTCTCCCAAAACTGCTTGCAGGGCAAAACTTAATCAGGCCGCCAGACAAGGTCTGTCAGCTAAAATCAAGTTTGCCAAAGCAAACATAATATTCATTTTTGCAATTTGCTTTCGTAGCCCTCGGTATCGTGTCTTTCGGAAACGAAGCTGCAGCTTGACTACAGCAAAAACATGCTCGACTTTGGCACGTACAGAGGACTTCTCATGCTCGTGACGCTTGATTTGTGCCTGGGAGCGCGCAGACTTATTCTTACTTTGGCTGGGACGGCGGTTGATTTTGTAGTGGACAGACTTACCGGCTTTGTTCTTTTTCAGTGCTTCTGGACGTTTTTCGGCTCCGAGATAGCCACTGTCTCCATAAACCTCTTCCTCTTCTCCAGTAAGAAGCTCCGAGGTCACAGTGACATCGTGCTCGTTGGCTGCTGTTACCTTTACAGTATGAACCAGTCCGCTTTCCTTATCCACGCCGATATGGGCTTTGTAGCCAAAATGCCAGGTATTGCCCTTCTTTGCTGAATGCGCCTGAGGGTCACGCTCTTTCTTTTCATTCTTGGTAGAGGAAGGCGCCTCAATAAATGTGGAGTCGACTATCGTGCCGCGCTTCAGAATCAGACCGCGCTGCATCAATAGTTCCACAACCTGTGCAAATAGTTCCTGCTGGATCCCGTTGCGCAGCAGAATGTTCCGAAAGCGCCCCAGCGTATCTCCGTCCGGTACCTGATTGCTTGATTCTACTCCGCAAAAATCCGAAAAGGCACGGCTGTCAATTACCTCCGCTACTGCTGCCATATCCGAGAGATTATACAGATTCTGTACGAGATAGATTCTAAGCATCCGTTCCAAATCGTAGGGCTCGTTGCCGCGCTCTCCTTTGTAGTAGTACGGCTTTATAATGCTGATCCATTTCTCCCACGGAACAATGCGGTCTATCTCTGCTAAAAATTCCCGTTTCTTTGTCCTGACCTGCGATAATTCATCGCTCAAGGCGGACAGGCTCAGTTGTTTATCCATGCTCATATTACGAGATCATCGCCGGACAGCGGCGCAGGCACGGCAGCGAGCTGGCGAGCCTTTCCGCCATGCCCTGCATTGTGCGGCAGATGGACGACGACACCGCCACCATCCTCATGGTGGACAGCAATATCCAGCGGGAGAATATCCTGCCCTCCGAACGGGCGCAGGCGTACAAAATGAAGCTGGAGGCCATCAAGCGGCAGGCAGGGAGACGGCCCAAAACGGCTGAAATTGCTGGGGAAAATAATTCGCCGAAAATTTCGGCTAATTTCCACAGTGATGACGAGATAGGCGAAAAGATGGGCGTCAGTGGAGATACTGTCCGCAACTATATCGCCCTGACGCAGTTAGTCCCAGAGCTGCAAGAGATGGTAGATGAGAAGAAGATCGCGCTCTCTCCCGCCTATCAAATCGCCGCGTTAAAGCCAGAGGAACAAAAACTGCTGCTGGACACCATCGACAGCGAACAGGCAACGCCGTCGCTCTCACAGGCCCAGCGCATGAAAAAGCTCTCTCAGGAGGGTAAGCTCAACGACGATACCATGCTGGGCATCATGATGGAGCAGAAAAAGCCGGAGGGCTACAACGTCGTCCTCTCGGCGGACAAGCTGCGCAAATACTTCCCGCGCTCCTATACGCCCCAGAAGATGGAGGAAACCATCCTGAAGCTGCTGGACGCATGGCTGCGCAAGCGCCAGCGTGACCAGTCCAGATAACCGAATACGACCGCAGACAACCACGACACCAACCGGGCAGAGAGCTTTCTTTGCCCGGTTTTGTCATACTATCATATTGGAGGTATGGGGATGACAAGCACAGAGTTGAAACACCATGCGAAGCTGCAGGAGTGAGCGGCACAAATCCAGAATTGCCGCAGTAGTAGACTGCCGGTGCAGGCGTGGTGCAGACAAGAAGGAATCAACGCATCCACCTATTACCGTTGGGAACGTGAACTGTTGACAGGCGTGCGGAAAAACGGAGCACCGCCATCAACGGCTGTGACCTTTGCGGAGCTGCCGGAACCGAAGAAAATGTCTCGCAACGTTTCGGAACGTTGCGCCACACTGCGTATCGGAAACGCCAGTCTGGACATTTACCCGGGATGCGATGCGGAACAGCTGAGACTGCTGGTGGGGCTTCTGCGCCTATGTTGAACGACTTCACTGGTGCAGATAAAGTCTACATTGCCTGTGGCTACACAGATCTGCGTAAAGGCATAGACGGCCTGGCGCGCCTCGTCCAGCAGCAGTTTGAACTGGATCCATTTACCAACACGCTGTTTCTGTTCTGTGGACGGCGGCGAGACCGTATCAAGGGCTTGTACTGGGAAAAGGACGGCTTCATCCTGCTGTACAAGCGGCTGGAACAGGGCGCGTATCAATGGCCGCGCTCGGAATCCGAGGTGAAGACGCTAACGCCGAAGCAGTACCGCTGGCTCATGGAGGGGCTGCAGATCGAGCAGCCGAAGGCCCACCGCCCGGTAACGGGATTGACCACTGTCTGAGCAGGGGAAATGGGCGGAAACCATTGAAATCATTGGCTTCTTGCCGTGTTCTGTGATATAATATTTGCATGGAAAACAGAGAAATGCAGACAAGCAACACGGAGGAAATGGTGACCATTTCCCGTGCGGAATATGAGCGATTTCAGGAGCAGGCACAGGTCATTACCAGCCTCACGCTGCAAAATGAGTGGCTGCTGGAGCAGCTGAAGCTGTCCAAAAAGAAGCTGTTTGGCCGTTCTTCGGAACAGGCGGAGCAGATGGTCATGGAGCAGCTGAGTTTTACTTACAACGAAGCGGAAGCCTATGTTTCCGGAACCAAAGCCGCCGCTGAGAAGCCTGTTGCTGTGAAGGCGCACGAGCGCAAGCGGCAGTCCGGCAATGTGCTGGATGTCGTCCCTGACGGAACTCCCACCGAGGTAGTGGAGCACCGTCTGTCGGAGAACGAACTGACTTGTTCTGCCCGTGGCAACAAATTGGTGGAGATCGGCAAAGAGGTCCGCCGGACGCTGCAGATGGAGCCGGCAGAGTTCTGGATCCGCGAGGACGTATACTACACCTACGCCTGCAAGAACTGCGAGCAGGAGACCGGCGAGGCCAACATTGTGAAGGCGGCGAAGGAGCCTGCGCTGCTGTCTGGCAGTTTTGCCTCTGCGGAGGCAGTAGCGTATCTGGCAGCACAGAAATTCGTCATGCACTCGCCGCTGTACCGGCTGGAACAGGAATTCAATCGTCAGGGCTTGAAGCTGTCCCGGCAGACGATGGCCAACTGGCTGCTGAACGTCTCGGAGAAATAGCTGCGGCCGGTCTACGATACGCTGCGAGAGCAGCTTTGCAGGGAGTCGGTGCTGCACGCCGACGAGACGACCTTGCAGGTGCTGAAGGAACCGGGACGTTCCTCCGCCAGCAAGTCCTACATGTGGCTGTACCGCACCAGCGGCTGCACAAAACAGGCGGTTGTGCTGTATGAGTACCAGCCCACCCGAAAAGCGGAGCACGCGGAGGCTTTCCTGAAAGGCTTCTCGGGCTGGCTGCACGCGGACGGATACCAGGGATACCACAGGCTGCCGGGGAACATCCGTGTGGTGGGCTGCTGGGCACATGCGCGGCGAAAATTTGACGAGGCACTGGGCACCCTGCCGCAAGAGAAACGGAAGGATTCTCCCGCGGCTATTGGCGAATGCTATTGCTCCCGACTTTTCAAGCTGGAGCAGGCGTTGGCGGAGCTGACGCCGGAGGAACGATATGAAAAGCGGCTGGAGCAGGCAATGCCTGTTTTAGACGCGTTGTTGTCGTGGGCAAATGAGATGCAGGCGAGAACTGCGCCGAAATCCGCGATGGGCAGGGCCATTCACTATCTGTTGGAGCAGTGGCCGTACTTAACGAGATATCTGGAGGATGGCCGACTGGAGCTGAGCAACAACCGTGCCGAGCGCAGCATTAAGCCCTTTGTGATGGGCAGGAAGAACTGGCTGTTTGCCAATACGCCCGGTGGCGCGCAGGCCAGCGCCGTGGTCTATAGCCTGATTGAAACGGCGAAGGAGAACAAACTTGACCCGTACCAATATCTGCTTTGGATCCTGCGAAATGCGCCGGGTCTGAGCGAAACTGATGAAGCATGGACTGAAAAGCTGCTTCCCGCAAATGCCCCGGAAGAATGCTATATGCCGCTATAACAGAGATAATGTACAATAACGGACCTGTTGACAAAAGCAAAACTTGGGTCGGGAATTTGCATTCTCAGTCCAAGTTCTACAGGATTCCAGCCCAGAAAAGATGGCCTTCACCATCCTTCTGAGGTTTAATGCCATGGCAGATAAGAGGCATTCCTCTGTCGCGGCTAGAATGCCTCGTTTGCGAATGGAAGAAAGATTATGTTCTCGTTTCATCACGGAAAAACTTCCTTCTATCCATATTTTTCGTTTTTTCATCATATCCCAATATTCCGCTGTTCCAACACGTTCATGTCCACGGTGGAATGCTGGATAACAACTGCTGGCCAGAATTCTGCGCCGTACACCGGTCTGATCAAAGCAACCCTCTCTTTGAGAACAACTTTGACAGGCATCTCCCTGCACTTGATAACAGCGAAGATACTTTCCAGTAGACTTATTGCAATTCAAGCGATGGAACGAAAGACGCTGCCCCATTGGGCAGAGAAAGCAATCTTGCTGCGCAAGATATTGAAATCCGAATTTGGCTGGAGAGTTGGAAAATTGAATCGCAGGGATAAAGCCTGTAATACCGAGCAACTCCAAGCCTCTGTGTACAGCTCCAGTATCATAGCCGCGATCCAGTGCGATCCTCCGCATGGAAAGATTGAGGGATTCTTGCTGACGTTCCAGATGCCGTAAAATCAAGAGGCTCTCCTTCTCGTTTGCGGGGTAAACATTCGCACCTGTAATGATCCCGTGCTTACAATCTACTGTCGCTTCCAGAAGATACCCCACGCCTCGTTTATCACCGTGATGGATATACCCACACTCTGGATCTGTCGTACTCGTTGTAACCTTTTTCTTGACCGTACGGATCGGCGGCTTCTTAAAGCCTGGCTGCTCAGATAGCTCCTGATCCAGAGCATCTAAATAGCTAAACATACTCTGTTCCACAGTTGTTTCCAAGTCTACCCAGCTATTTCTGGATACTTGTGCAGGAAGGTAGCTTCCATCCGCAGCCATCTCTTTCCCGTCAACAAGGCCAGCCTCTATGCACTGCCGGACGATTTCTACAAACACTTTTGAAAACAGCTGGCTCTCGTTCCACTTCCGAATACGCGTCTTGCTGAATGTTGAGTGATCTGGAATTTTATCCGACAGTTCAAAGCCACAAAACCAGCGATAGGCAATGTTGAGTTGAATCTCTTGTACAAGACGACGTTCTGATTTAATCCCATAAAGGTATCCCACCAACAGCATTTTGAACATGCTGACCGGGTCAACAGATGGCCGCCCCACCGCAGAGTAAAACGGCGTAAGCAGATCATAGATAAACGAAAAGGAGATTCTTGCGTCGATTTTCCTTAACAGGTGATTGTCTGGTATCAGGTCTAAAAGATCCATTACTATCATCTGCATCTGCCCGTCTGTTCGTCCCATCATGGATACCACGCTCCTTTAAGCCTATTATACCATATGGAGCACTTTTATGGAGTTTGTCAACAGGTTCAATCCTTGACACTACCATGCAAGGACACTTCATTTATCACCCCGGAATGAAGTATGACATATGCATCTATTGTCGTTTACGTAAAAAAATTAAATTTTATTTTATCCATATTAGTAACAAACGTAGAAAATTAATTTTTTCTTTACTTCACATGAATGGTTAAGTAAGAATATCATTGGAGGCAGGAAACAACAATGAACGATTTAATCTTTGAGATTGGTTTAATATTGAACGACTTACCTCGTTCCGAGCGAGCCTTTGCGCAAGCGGTTATTGAAAGTCCGTCTGCCCTGGAAGGAGCTACCTTACAAAAGCTTGCATATGATACAGGTGTACGGGGACAACGTAATTGAGAAACACGGGATAAACCGGGACAGGACGGGAGACCGCGAGAAAACCCGCTATTTGTGCGGGAAACAGGGCATTTTCACCCGGGACAGGGCATTGATCCGGCCCGGCTTTATCAGACAACTTGAGACGAGGGCGTCGACGCGGTCGGCGTCCTTTTTTCATGCCCTGGGGAGCCCTGGAAGGCCCCACAACGGCGGCGGCGCGGCTGGGGCATATCGTACCCGCAACGGGGCGAAACCCTTGAAACAAGGGCATTTGAGGGCAAAAAGAGGGCCGCTCGGCCCGTCCCGGAAGTCACAGCAGCAGACAAAGAGGACGGGCTTCGCGGCCCATGGTCACAGTATAGCAGAGACGGCCCCGGAAGGCAAGCGGGCGAGCTGTGCAAACGGGGCGTTAATCCGTGCATAAATTAACGGCAGGGGTCAAAAACAGGGGTTCGGCGGCTCGGATCGGCGAGCCGGGAGCGTTACGAGCCGTTATTCCAGGCGTTACGACGACGGCGGCGACCGGGCCCAGGCGTGGCAAAACAACCCTTTTGCAAAGGGACATTTTCGGCAAAGTCGCGGGGACGTGTCCCTTTGCCCGTATTTCCTGGGTTTTCGGGGGGTTCGGGCCGTTTTGGGCCCACCGAAGCAAAGGGACAGTGTTTTGATTTAGTTTTTAATCATGGCAGGACAAAAAAATTAGGCGGTTCCGTCGCGGGCCTCACGGCTCCCAGCGGGGCCGCTTTTTTCGTCCTCGCTCCCGTCGAAATATGTCGAATAGATAGAGTCTTTTTTCTCCTCGACTTCCCGCTTGTACTTGAAGTAGACGAGGTCGAAGATCTCCTCTCGATGGGACGGCGGGAGGAGCCGGTACATGGCGACAAGATCCACCTCGTCCTCGGCCAGAGGTAGGCCGTCACAGGTGAGACCCTGGCGCTCCTTCTCCGCCTCGAGATCCGGCTCCTCTCCTTTCGGAGAGCTATCCGTTCGGAGTGTTCCGTGGACGATGTAGTCGAGCGAGACCCCGATATAATCGGCGACGAGAACGAGCTTGTCGAGGCGCGGGCTTTGAGTCGACCAGCGCTTTATAGTTCCGTTTCCGAGGCCACAGTCTCGCTCTATCCGGTTAAATGTGAGCCCCTTCCCCTTTGCGGCCTCCTCGATTCTTTGAATTAGTTCGGACATAGTGCTTCCTCCTTGCATCACTCCGAAACGAGAGACACCAACGGAAAAACCTCTCCGATTTCATAGAAAGGTGTTGACATCTCTCCGTTCGGAGAGTATAGTATAGATAGATTAAAAATTTAAGCAAATCAAGCATAGCACACCACCCACCAAAAGGAAAGACCAAAGGAGGCGGCGGTAGAGTAAAAGCGAGCGGCGAGGGCCTGTTCACCCCCTCTTTACTTCAATTTGTTCCTCGACCCACAGACAGGGCAAAGCACCACCCGACGAATGGACACCGAACGGATGGGAGCGCCGCAAGCGCAGCACCGATGCTTCGAGAGTTTGCAAACCGAAGCATAGCAAAAGGGGCCGGGCCCTGGGGCCGGAGCTGCTGGAACAGCACCGGAGCCGGAACCCTTGCGGATGATTGTCTTGTACTTACGAATGGAAAATTCCCTCATTTTGAGCAGCCCTCGCCGCCCGCTTTTACTCTACCATATACCGCACCGAAACGCAAAGGAGGCGATCTCTTTGAGACGCGGCAAGAAGCCAACCAGGAAGCAGAAGATCCGGCTCGGACAAGCGGGCCTCTCGCCGGAGAACTGGCTCGTCGTGAAGCAGAAGCAGAACGGGGAGCTCGTCATCCTCCACAAGCACACGGACACGATCCGGGTCGTCCCTCCCCTGGGACAGTGACCCCCACACACAGAAAGGAAGGAACAGCAGCATGAGAAAGATGAAGAAGATCAACGGCTACCTCGTCGTCAAGTTCAACGCCCGGGAGCTCCGGGAGTACGAGGGGACGGCCCTCGGCGAGTATGGCGTCATCGACGCCGAGCTCTACACCGGCATCCTGGACGTCGACCGGGGCGCGATGGAGTACGACAACGCGGGCAGCATGGAGGAGGCCGTGGAGCTGGCCCGGGGCCTCGAGTCGGAGCTCGACGCCGAGGAGCCCGAGGTCAAGGTCACGATCGTCAAGGAGACCGACGAGACCACCGAGGAGGAAGAAGTCGACGCGCAGCAGATGATCGCCGGATGGGAGAACGTCCTCCGGGGGCAGGTCGCGAGCGCCCACTATAAGGACGTGGACGAGCGCACGGCAGCGCATGAGCTTTACGGCTACAAGGTCGCCCTCCGCGACCTGGGCCTTCTGGATCGGGAAGACTGCTACGTCCTCCCGGACACCTTCGGGGAGGCCTCGGGGCCGCTCCCCAAGAAGCCGGAGGAGCTCCTCGCCTATGTGTGCGACGAGCTTTGTCGGCACCGCCGCCCGGAGATGACGCAAGAGGAGCTCGACGCGGTTTGTGAGAAGTGCTCCCTCGAGCGGCTGGCGAACGAGGCCGACGGGCGAGATCTCCGGGCCCGGGAGAAAGCCCTCGGGGCGCTCTATGGGCTCATCGACCGCATCCGAGACCGAGAGAGCAGCGCCGAGGCTGACCGAGTCGGCACAGAGGCCCGGGCCTATCTCCGAGCGCTGGCGACTGTCCAGGTCATCACGGAGCGAGAGCGGGAGTCCTTCGCCGCAGCCATTGAGGACGCGGTCAAGGCCCGGACGGCTCCGGCGGAGCGGAAGACCTTCGAGCACCTCCACCCGGATCTCAAGCGGCACCGGGAGACAACGCAGATCTACGCCCTGGGGCTGGCGCTGTCCAAGAACTGCCCGCCCAACGATTGCCGGGTCTACCTCAACATCTTCAACGCGGCCCGGGAGCTGGACGCCGCCCTGGACAACCTGGACGCCTACGGCGCTCCGGCGCTGGCCTTGCGGAAGGAACTCCGGGAACGGGTCGGAGAGCTGGCGGAGATGATGGAAGACAACTACGCCGTCGAGCAGTACCGGAAGGGAGGCGGGGCGAAATGAGAGCGGAGCTCAAGCGAGCCGCCGACCTCGTCGCCTTCCAGCGGCGCGAGGCCCTGTCTCGGAAGCGGCTCTCGGGAGACCCCCGGAACCCCTTCCGCCCCCGGTATGGCGCGGAGCTGACCTTCGCCGCCGCGTCACAGGAGGCCGAGACCCTGGGCTATATTCTCAAATTGCTTGAGAAGGAAGCGGCCCGGGAGTGTGCGAGGCGGGTCTTCCCCACGCTGGACGCGATCCTCGACTTCGTCGTCGGCCTGGGCCTCATGGCCCTCGGGGGGCTGGGGCTCGCCGCCGCGTGTGTCGTGGCAGGAGCGCCGGACAGCTTCACCCGTGCGGCGGCGCTGCTGGGCCTGGGGTTTATGGCAGCGGTCAACCTGCACCGGCAGAAGCGGAAGTAAATCTAAGAACGACTACACAGGAAGGAGGACAGCGGTGAAAAGCAACGGTAAACTTTGCCCCCTGGGGAAGCTCGTCGTCAAGGCGCTCACCGACCAGGACAAGACGAAGACGCAGCTCGCCGCCGAGATCGGCACGTCGCCGCAGTATCTAAGCTACATTCTCTACGGCGTCCGGTCGGGCGAGAAGTACCTCCCGGCGATCATCGCGGCCCTCAACCTCGACCCCCGGAAGGTCGAGAAGGTAACGGCAGCGTAACACCAGGAAGGGAGGGACAGGAGTGCCGGACGTATTCATCGGGCTCAAGGAGGCCGCAGCCTTCGAGGGTATCAGCTACGACACCATTAAAAAGCGGGTTCAGAGAAACCCCCAGCAGTACAAGACCAAAATGCAGCCCAGCGAGGCGGGCGGACGCGAGCAAGTCCTTGTCTCCGTCGACTCCCTCACAGCCAAGGGCCGGAAGGCGTGGCGGGCGGCACAGAAGATAGACGGGAGGGATGTCGTCATAGAGAAGCGAACAGAGTCCGCGCCCTGGTATGTGGGCGTCGACCTCAACCACTACACCGAGCAGCACAAGAAGGCGTTCTACGAGGCCGTCGAGCTGGCGGCGAGGGTGCAAGACTTCATCGACTACGACGGCCCCGACCGCACGGCCTACGCCGAGCGGTACGCGCTGGGCCTGGGAGTGAGTCTCCCGACCCTCTACCGCTACGTCGACAACATCCTCAAGGCGAACGCCTGGGCCCTCAAGATGGAGAAGGAGGACGGCCAGAGCCGGGACTATTTCCGGGCGCTGTCCTTGTGTCGGAAGCCGAAGGCGACCGCCACCTTCCCGAGTCTCACGGATGAGCAAAAGGCGCTCATTCAAAATATATGGTTCGACCGGCGCTTCGCGGCCAACCTGGGAACGATCGAAATGCTCTACGAGAAGTTCGAGGAGGTCGCCGAGGGCCGGGGCTGGGAGAACTACCCCAGCATCAAGACGGTCGCCCGGTACATCAAGCACCTCATGGACAGCCGGGGCGGAGAGTCGGCCCGCTACCTCGCGGCCAACGGCTCCCGGGAGTGGAAGAACAAGAAGATGCTCAAGGGCAAGCGCGACGCGACGAGCCTCAAGGTCATGGAGTACGTCGTCGGCGACGAGCACACCTTCGACTTTTGGGTTCAGTGGGTCGCCCCGAACGGGAAGATCAAGGCCGTCCGCCCGAAGCTCGTCGCATGGATGGACATGCGGAGCCGGGCGATCGTGGGCGACGTGGCTTGTGTGGACGCCAACAACCAGACCCTCAAGGAGAGCCTCGTCAAGATGCTCTACTCCCACCCGGGCGGCGTCCCCCACATCCTCCACGTCGACAACGGCAAGGACTACACGGCGAAGACCATGACCGGCCAGAGCCGCAAGAAGCGGAACATCGACTTCGAGTTCGACGCCGAGACCGTGGGCTTCTACCAGAGCATCGGCATCGAGGAGGTCGGGCGGTCGCTCCCTTATCAGCCGTGGGACAAGCCGATCGAGCGCTTCTTCTCGACCGTGTGCTCCAAGTTCTCGAAATGGTTCGAGAGCTACACGGGCACCCTCACCGGCTCCAAGACCTACGCCAAACGGCAGAAGGACGTCGACGGTATGCTCGAGCGCGGCGAGCTGCTGACGATGGAGGAGTTCTTCGAGGCGTGGACGAAGTGGAAGAACGAGAAGTACCACACCCGGGAGCACCGGGGCCTCAAGGACGCGGGCGAGAAGTGGATCACGCCGATCTCCCTCTTTGAGAACGGCGAGCGCTATGAGAAGGCAGCTCCGCCCCGCGAGTATGCGGCGATGCTGCTCATGAAGGCCGACACCGCCCGCGTGACGAACCAGGGGATCAACAAGTTCGGCACCCTCTACACGGACTACGAGCTTTGTCACTACGTCGGCAAGCATGTCGGCATCAAGTGGGACATCGACGACGTCACGAAGCTCTACGTCTTCGACCAGGAGGGCCGGAAGATATGCGAAGCCGTCTCCGCCGAGCTGCTGGCCTTCGGGCCTCACTGTTCGCAAGCGGCGCTCGAGCGCCACCTCCGCGACCAGAAGCGGCAGGAGAAGGAAATGCGGGAGATCCTGGACAGCATGACGCGGCCCTACGAGCTCCGCGTCCAGGAGGGCGGACGGCCCTCCGAGGCGGTCGGCATGATCGACTTGACCATCAAGGCGGATCGGCCCTCGAAGGCCGTCACCCTCCCGAACGACAAGGAGTTCCGGGCGGAGATGGCCGCGAACCGAAAGACCGGGAAGAAGGCATCCGGGGACGAGTTCCTCGGGAAGAAGGCAGACGACGCCCTCGCTCGCTTGAGGGCTATGAACGAATAGGAGGAACAACATGGAAATCACAGCAGCAGCGGCCCAGGCCACAACCTACACCACCGGCAAGACCCTTGCCGAGCAGATCAACGACTACCTCGCAGTCTCGAAGACCAGCATCGCCACCCTGGCGAGCGAGATCCCGGGCTATTCCCGCCCGACGATCTCCCGCTACCTCTCCGGCAAGTACGAGGGGGACATCTCCACCATCGAGAAGCTCCTCGCGGACTGGCTGGCCCAGCGCACCGGCGAGGCCGTGGCGCTCCCGGAGCCGGGGCGCAAGACCGGACGGAAGCCCGTCTTCTATGAGAGCCGGGACGCCCTCAAGGTGCTCGGCGTGTGTCAAAGCTGTCAAGAGTACATCGGCCTCGGCATCGTGGTCGCCCGCAGCGGCTACGGCAAGACCTACTCCCTCCGGCAGTACGCGAAGCTCCCCCGGGTCGCCTACATTGAGTGCGACGACACCATGAGCAGCCGCGATCTTGTGGAGGCGATCGAGAAGTCCCTCGGCATCCCCAGCGGCTACGGCACTATCTGGCGCAGGGTCAACGGCATCCGGGACTTCTTCAACACGAACAAGGGCTACCTCCTCATCATCGACGAGGCGGACAAGCTCGTCTCGAAGTACACCCAAAAGAAGATGGAGATCCTCCGGGCGATCTTCGACCAATCCGACGTGGGGCTCGTCATCGCCGGAGAGCCGAAGCTCGAAGCGCAGATCAAGACCTACCTCGCCCGCATGGCGAACCGGGTCGACTTCTATGTCTCCCTCAAGGGGCTCGACCCCTCGGAGGTGGAGGGCTACCTCGAGGGCTTCGAGGTAGATCCCGACGCGATGGTCGAGCTCAAGGCCCGGGCCTGCAACATGCAGACCGGATGCTTCCGACTCCTCGACCGAACCCTCTCCAACGTCACCCGCATCCTTGAGGAGCGCGGCGAGAGAGTCGTCACCGTGAAGATCATCGAGCAAGCCTCGAGCCTCATGATGCTCTAACACGGAAGGGGGCCGGGACAATGAAAATGAGAAAGCAGCGTCTCATGGGTCTCGCTATGCTGGCGATCACCGCCCTCATCCTGGTCATGGCCCGAGGCGGGAAGACGCCGGAGGACAGCGACGCGACCGCCGCTCTCCTCACCGGGCCGCTCGGCCTCTATATGCTCCTCTCTAAGACCTACATCCTATACGAAGACAAGGAGCCGAAGGAGGCCACCGAAGCAAGCCGCAGCGGGGAGGCAACTCCCCGGGCATATATCAACAAGCACAGAAAGGAAGGAGCCTACACATGGCAAGGAAAAGAGTGGTCGAACCCTCCGGGGTCAAGACCTGGGAGGACGCGAACGACGCCCTCCGTCAGATTGCAGAAGCGCAGCTCGCCGTCCAGGACATTGAGGGCGAGATGAACAAGCAGATCCTCGGGGCCAAGAAGGCCGCAGAGGAGCAGAGCAAGCCCCACAAGGACAGGATCGCCAAGCTCGAGCGCGAGCTCAAGGACTTCGTCACCGAACACCGGGCGGACATGGGGAAGGCGAAGTCGAAGATCCTCACCTTCGGCGAGGTCGGCTTCCGGCTCTCGACCTCCGTGTCCCTCCCCAGGGCGAAGGAGAAGATCGAGGAGATCATCCGCCGCCTCAAGAACCGGCAGATGATGGACTGCATCGTCGTCAAGGAGGACGTCTCGAAGGAGGCCCTCAAGAAGTACGGCGAGGACACCGTCAACGCGGTCGGCGCTACCTGGAAGCAGCAAGACGTCTTCGGCTACGAGCTGGACTTCGCGAAGCTGGAACAGGTCAAGAGCGGCATGTAAGGGGGCGGGCTTCATGCGGGTCGACATCACCACCACGAGAAAGAAGTACCGGGTCATCTACGCCGACCCTCCATGGAAGTTCAGCAGCAAGGAAGCAACTGGAAAAACGCGGGGGGGGGGTAATTTCTACCACCTATAAACCCCTCGAAGCGGTCTATCCGACCATGACCACCGAGGCCCTCAAGGAGCTCGACGTCGGGCGCATCGCCCACCGAGACGCGGCGCTCTTTATGTGGGCCACCGACGCCCACATCCCGGACGCCCTCGAGCTCTATCGGGCGTGGGGGTTCCGGTATGTGACCGTCGCCTTTGTGTGGTCGAAGAAGACCGTCAACGGGAAGACCGTCTCGAACCTCGCGCCCTGGACGCTCAAAAACTGTGAGCTTTGCCTCATGGGGACGCGGGGGCGGATGGTTCAGTACAAGCAGAAGAACAACATCCCGCAGCTCGTGGAGGCCGTGAGAACGCGGCACAGCGAGAAGCCGGAGGAAGTCCGCCGCCGCATCGAGGAGCTGTTCGGGGACGTCCCCCGGATCGAACTCTTTGCCCGGAAAAGGTTCCACGGCTGGGACTGTTGGGGAAACGAGGTGTAAATCATGGCAGCAACACGCAGCGGAAGGAAGCTCCCCTCCATCCGCACACTATGGGCGATCGCGAAGTCGCCCGAGCTCCGGCTCTCGGACGAAGACCTTCACGGGGTCGTGTACCGGGAGACCGGCAAGGAGAGCATGAAGAAGCTGACGCAGGGCGAGATCACCGACGTCGCCCGCGTCCTGCAAAACATGAAGGACAGCGCCGCCCGGAGTACCGGCGACAAACGGACGGACGAGGGCGGCAACCCCACCACCGAACGGCAGCGCCGGAAGATCTACGCACTCACCGAGGCCCTGGGGTGGAACAACGACAAGCGCCGGATCGAGGGCTTTGTGAAGCGGATGACCGGCATCGACCGGCTCGAGTGGCTGAACACGGCCCAGTGTGAGAAGGTCATCGAGGGCCTCAAGGCGATCCTTGCCAGAGAGCAGCGGAAGGGGGCCGGGCGGGATGGATAACGAGAACCAGCGGGAGCTCGATGTCCTGGCCGCGCTGGAAGGCATCCACCGGATGCAAGAGAGCATCCGGGACACGGAGCTGGACATGGTGGTGGAGACCGGGATCATCTTCCTCCGCTTGCACTATCAGCGGCTCCCGCCCGGAGTGGCCCGCCGTCTGACGGAGATCTCACCCCGGGACGTGGCGGAGGTGTCGGAGGTCATCCGGGAGAATGGCGCGACGCCGGAGCAGCGGCGAAGCCTGGGCGACCGACTGGCGAGCGACGCAGCCGTCGCCCAGGTCATCCGGGCGGCGAATGTCTACCGGGAGCGGCTGGGCTACGGCCCGATCGAGTCGGAGGTGGAGGCGTGAGCGGGCGGAAGGCTGGGGCGATGGGGCTTGTCGAGAGGCTCGCCGCCGCCCTGGCCGTGAACGAGATCGTCCGCTCCCGGCGCTTCCTGGGAGAGCACACCAGCAAGGAAGACCGCGAGGAGCTGCTCAAGCTCACGGCCTCCGAGCTCACCTCGACGGCCCAGGTGCTCGCCTCCGCCGTGCATCTCCGGCAGCAGGTGGAGACGGCGGAGTTCACGCGGGCCCTCATAGAGCAGCAGAAGGCCGCGCAGCAGCCCCCAGGCGGGCCGCTTGCGTGTTAAGGGGGAACGGTATGCCGACGAAGAAGAAACGCCTCACGCAGCGCGAGAAGGCCGAGAGGGCGAAGATGAAGAAGGAACTCCAAGCGGAAGGAGTCCTTCCGCCGGACAAGCCGCGCCTCAACCGGAAGAAGTTCGCCCGGGAAACCTGGGCGGAGTGGAAGGAGTTCTTCGAGAGAGATCCCATTCTCGCGGAGGTTCGCCTTCTTCGGGCTGTCGAGTTCGTGGCGGGCCCGGAAGTGCCGAAGATCACGCCGGAGCAGATCGGCGTCTTCAAGACCCTCAAGATCGCGATCGAGCTCGACAAGTTCCTTCAACGCCTGGAAGCGGAGGGCCGAAAACAATACACAATCGGGGAGCTGTTCGACGAGGTCTTCTTCCCCGTTTGGAAACTATAAGGAGGTAAACAACACACCATGAAGTACAGCAAAAGCAACCCACCCATGACGTGCATGATGACACAAAGCTCTTGCTATAAGGGCACCGAGAAGATGACGGTCAAGGGTATCTTGTGGCATAGCACCGGAGCAAACAACCCGACCCTCAAGCGCTATGTCCAGCCGGACGACAACGCCGCCGACCGAGCCGAGCTCCTGTCCAAGCTGGGCACCAACGCGAACAAGAACGACTGGAACCACACGAGCGTCCAGGCGGGCTTGAACGCCTGGATCGGAAAGCTCGCGGACGGGAGTGTCGCGGCGGTTCAGACTATGCCCTGGGACTTTAGGCCGTGGGGATGTGGGAGCGGCAGCAAGGGATCGTGCAATAGCGGGTGGATTCAGTTTGAAATCTGTGAGGACGCCTTGACGGATGCCGACTACTTTGCCGCCGTGTATAAAGAGGCGTGTGAGCTGACGGCGTACCTTTGCACCCTCTACGGCATCGACCCCAAAGGAACCGCTGATTGTTCCGGCGTCACTGTCCCGACCATCTTGTGCCACGCGGACAGCTATAAGTTGAAGCTCGGCAGCAATCACGCCGACGTGACACACTGGTTCCCCAAGTTCGGGAAGTCGATGGAGACGGCCCGGAACGACGTCGCGGCCTTGATGGAGGGCTCCACCGCGCCGAGCACCGGAGATAATACCGAGATCATGGGCAAGGCCCAGGCCACCGCGTCGCAGATGGCCGCGTTCTGCTTGAGCAAGAACGCCTCCCCGCAGCTCCCGAGCTGCACCGTGGAGGAGCTGGCCCGCATGTTCATCGAGGAGGGCGAAGCCGAGGGCGTCCGGGGCGACGTGGCCTTCGCGCAGAGCCTCCACGAAACCGGCTATTTTAAGTTCGGCGGGATTGTCCTCCCGACTCAAAACAACTACGCCGGGATCGGAGCCCTCAACGGAAACGCCACCGGACAGGCGGCGAGCTTCCCCGACCCGCGCACCGGCGTCCGGGCGCAGATCCAGCACCTCAAGGCGTATGCCTCCACCGAGGCCCTGGTGAACGAGTGCGTCGATCCTCGCTTCTCCCTGGTCGTCCGTGGCGTCGCGCCCTATGTGGAATGGCTGGGCGCGGCGGACAATCCCCAGGGGCGCGGGTGGGCTGTGCCCGGCGCGGGATATGGCGCGAACATCGTGAAGCTGCTCGGCCAGATCCTCGCCTACAAAGACCCGGGAGACGGATACCCGGAGGGAACGCCCGCATGGCAGAAGGAGGGCTTCGAGATCCTGGTGAAACGCGGGATCATCAACTCCCCCGACGTGTGGAAGGCTCGCTTCAATCAGCCGATCATGGTCGGCGAGATCCTGGCGATCATCGGCAGACTGTAACCGGAAAGGAGGGCACAGGACATGGATGAGCTCGTAAAGGACTTGACCCTGGACATGATTTCCGAAGGTCTCTATCGGATGATCGCCGAGGCAATCGGGACGGATAACTTCTACAAGCTGGCCGAGATCGTCGGAGGCACTACGATCTATATCCCGAAGCCCGAGAGCCTCACCCGCCCCGTCCGCGACGCCCGCATCAAGAAGGAGTTCACCGGCTACAATCACCAGGAACTCGCCCGGAAGTACGGCGTCACCGAGAGATGGGTTCGGCGCATTTGCGGCCCCGGGCAAGCGGAAGGGCAGATCGGGATCTTCGACTACCTGGAAGACCCCGGGGACGAATACGAGGACGAGGGGCCTTGTAATTCTTAGAAGCGCTTCGTATATCAAATTCCATAAAACGACCCTAAAATAAGACTACAAGCTGTGCTTGTAGTCTTATTTTTTATGCTTAGAGAAGGAGGCAAAACACACATGAACATGGAACTCATCACCAGCGCAGCGAGCGACGCTCTCGTCAACGTCGTCCTCGCGATCATCGCCCTCGCCGGGGCCTACGGGGTCTACTATATCCGGCTGGGCGCGGCCAAGCTCAAGGAGCAGACAGCGCAGATCAAGGACGAGGCGGGCCGGAAGGTGCTCGAGGACGCCCTTGACGACGTGGTCAACCTTGCGACGGTCTCCGTCGGCGCGATGGAGCAGACCACCGCGAAGGCGCTCCGCGACGCGGTCAAGAACGGCACGGCAAGCCGTGAGGAGCTGCTCGCCCTGGGCAAGCAGGTCTTTGACGAGGTGAAGGCGGCAATCGCACCCGAGGCGCAGCAGGTCATCACCGACAACCTGGGCAGCTTCGACAAGTACCTCACCGCCGTCATCGAGGACGCCGTCCTCCACATCAAGAACGAAGACCCCTATCTCACCCTGTCCGGGGAGCTGCTTGACGGCGTCACCATCGGCGGCGCGGAGGACGGGGTCTCCCAGCGGTAAGGAGGGGGACGCATGGACGGAGCAACGATTGCGATGTTCGTCTTTCAGACGGTCATCACGGCGATCATCGGCGTCGCCTCCTGGGGAGTCAAGAACGCGATCGGCGAGATGAAGTCGGCGATCACGAAGCTCGAGGCGGCGGACAAGAAGAACGCCGAGGACATCGCCGCCGTTCGAGGGGAGCTCGGCGACCTCAAAGCCGACCTCCCCCTCATCTACACGACCCGGGAGGACTTCATCCGGGTCTCGAACAACATCGACCAGAAGCTCGACAAGCTCCTATACAGGAGCCCGGCAAAGGAGGGATAAAAGACCATGGCTTTTTTTGACGACATGACGGAGCAGGAGATCCGGCAGAACAAGGCGATCCGGGGCTACATCGTCCGGGCCCTGGCGAAAGGCAACCAGAACTCGCTGCTCGTGCGGCAGGTGACGAACGCGCTTCTCGCCGACAACCTCATCACCGTCCCGGACATCTCGAAGCAGCTCTCCTATTTGGAGGACGGCGGCTACATCGAGTTCACGGACAAGAGGGCGACGGCCTACAACGCATACCGCCGGGACGCCGTCATCCAGCTCACGAAGGCGGGCGTCGACCTCGTGGAAGGCACGAGGGAAGACCCCGGCGTAGATGTCTAAGGGCGAACGCCGGAGGACGCGGATCAGCTCGACGATCGACAAGCTCCCGGACGACATCAAGACGGAGCTCGACGTCCGGCTCGCGGACACGGCCAACACCTACGAAGACCTCTCCGCGTGGCTCAAGGCGGAGGGCTACGAGATCAGCAAGTCGGCGATCGGGCGCTATGCGATCCGCAGCACACAGGCGGCGCAGCGCGTCGCCGAGACCTTGCAGCGGACGCAAGCGATCGCCCAGGCCGTCGAAGCCCACCCCGACCTCGACTACACGAAGGCCGCTTCGATGGTTCTCATGGACGGCCTCATGCAGCGAGTCAGCACGGCGGAAGACGACTTCGCCGAGATGCCTCTCGACAAGGCGGGGCGTCTCATCGCAAGCCTCGCCCGGAACGCAACCTATGAGAAGCGCGTCCGGCAGGACATGAAGAAGAAGGCCGAGCTTGCATTCGACCAGCTCGAGGCCGAGCTTATGGCAGCAATCAAGCAGCACCCGGAACTCGCCGGGGAGCTGCACGACGTCCTCTCGAGGGCGAGGGAGAAGGTGCTCGACGATGGCGAAGATTGACCTCAAGGACTACCTCGAGAGACTCGAGGAGCCGGAAGACCGGGAGGCCGTCGCGAGCCGCGAGTATCAAAAGGAACTGTTTGAGCAGTACGTCCAGAAGGGGGACAACTTCCCCGAGCTCCGGGCGCAGCTCCTCAAGGAGTACCAGGACGGGGCCGATCTCACGGGCCCCCAGGGTCTACGCCGGAAGCTCGGAGCGTTCGACCTGGGCTATTTTGGCCGGGCCTACCTCCCGCACTACTTCGTCAGACCCTCGCCTCCCTTCCACGAGGAGCTCGACCGGATCTTCCGGGAGGGCGTTATGAAGGGCATGAACCCCAGCACAGACGCGAAGCAAATCAGCCGGGCCAACGGATGCCGGAGGGCAGTCGAGGCCCCGCGTGGACATGCCAAGTCGACGAACTTCACCTTCAAGGACTCCATACACTCGGCGGTGTACGCCTACAAGCACTACGAGATCATCCTCTCGGACAGCTCGGAACAGGCGGAAGGCTTCCTCTCCGACATCAAGACCGAGCTCGAGGAGAACGCAGCGCTCCGTGAAGACTTCGGAGAGCTTGAGGGGCGCGTCTGGAAGGCGTCGGTCATCCTCCTATCGAACGGGGTGAAGATCGAGGCCCTGGGCGCTGGGAAGAAGATCCGAGGCAGACGGCACAAACAATGGAGACCCGACCTCATTCTTTGCGACGACCTTGAGAACGACGAGAACGTCAACACCCCGGAGCAGCGGAAGAAGCTCCGGGACTGGTTCTACAAGGCGGTCTCGAAGGCGGGCGACACCTACACGGACATCGTCTACATCGGGACGCTGCTCCACTATGACGCCCTCCTCGCCAACGTCGCCAAGAACCCCGAGTATGAGGCCGTCCGCTACAAGGGCGTCATCTCGTTCGCGACGAACACGGCCTTGTGGGACGCCTGGGAGCGGATCTTCACCGACCTCGAAAACCCGAAGCACAAGGAGGACGCCGAGGACTTCTTCAAGGCCAACGAGGCCGAAATGCTGGAAGGCACCGCCGTCCTCTGGGAAGAAAAGCTCCCCTACTATGCCCTCATGGTTATGAGGGTATCCGAGGGCGAGGCGAGCTTCTCGTCGGAGATCCAGAACGAACCCATAGACCCGGAGAATTGCGCGTTCGCCGAGGAGTGGTTCGACTTCTACGACGACGGGCAGCTCCCCCCGGACTTCTCCGACCCGAAGTTCCTCTTTGTGGCGGCGAATGACCCCTCCCTCGGAAAGAACCGAAAGAGCGACACCTCGGCGATCATCGGCATAGCAAAGGACACCTCGACGGGCTACATGTACGTCGTCATCGCTGACATCGCCAAGCGGAAGCCGGACAAGATTATTGAGGACGCGATCGAGGCGTCTCGTCGGCTCAAGCGTGAATACAAGAAGCCCCTCTACAAGTTCGGCGTCGAGACGGTTCAGTTCCAATATTATTTTGCCGAGATCATGCGGCAGAAGTCCGCCGAGATCGGCGAGTACCTTCCTATCGAGGAGATCAACAGCGTCCAGAACAAGGACGCCCGCATCCAGTCCTTGCAGCCCTTCGTCAAGAACGGCTACCTCAAGTTCTCGAAGCGGCACAAGGCGCTCCTTGACCAGATGCTCAAGTACCCTATGGGAAAGAATGACGACGCCCCCGACGCCCTGCAAATGGCCGTCGCCCTGGCCCTCTCGGTCAAGGTCGGGCGTCGACCGGATTACAAATCAGTTTTAGGCCGTGCGATCAAGTTCCGACGCGGGGCCTACTAAAAGGAGGTGGGACGGTTTGGCCGACCAAAGCAAAAATAAGTGGTTCCCGTGGCGGCGGCTCTTGAGGTCTACGCAGACACCGAGGCCGGAGACGCGAGAGGTCGCGGTCTCCCAGGTGACGGACAAGTACAGCGAGTACCCCTCGGACGGGCTCACCCCCGTCCGTCTGGCGGAGATCTTCAAGGAGGCCGACGCGGGAGATGTGCTCCGGCAAGCCGAGCTTTTTGAGGAGATGGAGGAGAAAGACCCGCACCTCTTTTCCCAGCTCCAAACGAGAAAGAACGCAGTCACGGGCCTCGACTACGAGGTCATCCCGTTCGACTCGGACGACCCGAGAGACAAGGAGATCGCCGAGTTCGTAGAAGCGCAGATCGGCGGGATCGAGGGGTTTGAGGATGTCATGCTCGACCTCCTGGACGCAATCGGCAAGGGCTTCGCGGTCTCTGAAATTATGTGGAGCTATGACGAAGGGCACGTCGTTGTCGGGGACATTCGCTCGCGGCATCAAAAGCGGTTCTTCTGGGACACCGTCGACGACTCCTTCAAGGTTCGGACGCAGGACGCGCCGGAGGGAATCCTTCTTCCTAAGAACAAGTTCATAGTACACAAGTACAAAGCCCGCAGCGGCCACCCTTCGCGAGCTGGTGTTCTTCGTGTGGTCTCCTGGATGTACCTATTCAAGAACTACACCCTCAAGGACTGGGTCGCGTTCTGTGAAGTGTTCGGGATGCCGCTCCGGCTGGGCAAGTATCAGCCGGGCGCAAGCGAGGAGGACAAGCGGGCGCTCATGCAAGCGCTCGTCGCTATCGGAGCCGACGCGGCGGGCATATTCCCGGACGGCACGACGATCGAGTTCGTCAACACCGAAAAGACCAGCTCGACCGACCTCTATGAACGGCTCGCCCGTTATTGTGACGAGCAGGTCTCGAAGGCGATCCTCGGTCAGACTTTGACCTCGGACTCCGGGGGCGGCAGCTACGCACAAAGCAAGACGCACAACGACGTCCGCCATGACCTCACCGTCGCAGACTGCAAGGCACTCGCGGCCACACTCCGGCGCGACCTCATCCGCCCCCTGGTGCTCTATAACTTCGGGGAGGACAAGCGCATCCCCTATCTACGGTTCGACGCCGAGGAGTCGGAAGACCTCACCCAGACGGCGACCGTGATCGGGACGCTCATCCGGGAGGCCGGTCTCAAGGTTCCGACCTCCTACATCTACAAGAAGTTCTCCATCCCGAAACCGGAGGGAGACGAGGAGATCGCCACACCGGCAACCCAGGCACAGGGCGCAGGGATCGGCCCCTTCTCCTTCAAAGCAACCGCGCCGGAGACGCCGATCGCGCTCAAGGCCGGGGGCGCAGCGGGCCACGGGACGCAGGAACGCATCGACCAACTTGCGGCAGCAGCCACCAAAAAAAGCGCCGGAGCGTTCAAGAAGGCGTTCGGCCCTGTTCTCAAGATTATTGAGAAAGCCGAGAGCCTTGAGGAGCTCCGCGACATGATGGAAGACGAGAAGGCCGTCGCCTCCCTGTTCGGCGAGATGGACATCTCCGACGTGGAGGAGCTGCTTCAAAAGGTCATGCTCTACGCAGACCTCGAGGGGAGGTCGCTCGAAGATGGACGAGATTGAGGCCGTATTCAACCGGAAGGACATGACCTTCGAGGAGGCCGTCAAGTATTTCAAGGAGCGCGTCCCCGTGTCCGCCTCCGTGTTCTACCGTATCGCGGAGAAATACCGGGGGCTTGCCTTCACCGTCGGCGGCTACACGAAGGCCCAGATCCTCAAGCGGTTCTATGATGAGATCCTCGCAGCCCTGGAAGACGGGAACACCCTCTCGGAGTTCCGCTCCCGGATGAACGAGTTCCTCACCTCCGAAGGATATGAGGGACTCGACCCGCTGCAAGCCGACCTCATCTTCCGCACCAACATCCAAACGGCCTACAACGTGGGCCACTATGAGCAAATGACAGACCCGGGCGTCATGAAGCTCCGCCCCTATTGGCAGTACGACGCCGTCAACGACGCCCACACACGACCGAGCCACCTCGCGATGGACGGCAGGGTATTCCCAGCGGACAGCGCCGTGTGGGACTCCTGGTTCCCTCCGAACGGGTTCCGGTGCCGCTGCACCGTCAAGACCCTATCAAAGCGGCAGGTCGAAGCCCGGGGGCTCAAAGTGGAGCAATCAGCGCCGGGCGGGGTCATGCCCGACCCGCACTTCTCCACCAACCCCGCGAAGGTACGCTTCACGCCGGATCTCAAGGACTACCCCGAGGCACTCGTGAAGGCGTACCAAAAGCGAGAAAAAGAGAACCCCTCTTTATAGCCCCGTAGAGCCCCCAGGAAGGGACGAACGGGACGGGGGTGAAATTCCCGGGGCCTACCAGGAAGGCACCGTTATAACGCGAGATAACGGCGTTATAGACGATTGTGAGCACCACACCAAAGGAGACACCAGAAAATGAACGACTTTCTCACCCTCAAAGGGGGCGAAGTGGATGTCGGAGGAGCGCCGGAGGTCATCTCCGTCCTGCCCTTCGGTCATGTCGTGAGTCAGAAGGGAGAGTTCGACGTCGACGAGGAGAGCCTCGCGGCGATGAAGGAACAGATCGCGCAGCGAGGCGTCGACCTCGTTGTCGACTATGAGCACCAGACACTCACGGGAGAACGAGCCCCCGCCGCCGGGTGGGTCAAGGAATTGTTTGCCGAAGACGGGCACATCAAGGCCCGGGTCGAGTGGACAATTCCCGCGAAGCAGTACCTTGAGAACAAGGAATACCGCTACCTCTCCCCGGTCATCACCGTCCGCAAGTCGGACAACAAGGCGACGGGCCTCCACTCCCTCGCCCTCACCAACACCCCAGCGATCGCGGGCATGACCCCGATTGTCAATTCATCCACATTTCAAGGAGGAGAAACCAACATGAACGAACTCATCAAGAAGATCGCGGCAGCGCTCGGCCTGGGCGAAGACGCGGACGAGGAGCAGATCCTCACGGCGCTCTCGGCTTGCGTCGAGGAGAACAAGGCGCTCAAGGAGGCGGCGGAGGGCGGCAAGGCCCCCGGCAAGAAGCCCGGCGAGGACGGCAAGCCCGAAGACCAGGACGACGGCATCGTCGCGAACAAGTCCGTCTGTGAGCTCCTGGGCCTCAAGGCCGGAGCCTCGACCGCTGACGTCGCCGCTTCCATCATGGCCCTCAAGGGCGGCGTCGATGGGCGCGTCAAGGCCCTCGAGGAGAAGATCGCCGACCGCGACGCCGAGGAGGCCGTGGAGCTGGCCCTCAAGAGCGGGAAGATCACCCCGGCACAGAGAGGGTGGGCCAAGGGGTACGCCCTCAAGAGCCCCGACGGCTTCAAGGAGTTCCTTGAGAAAGCCCCCCAGGCCGTCCCCATGTCCGAGATCGCCGGGGGCGACGCGCTGGCCCTCAAGGGCGACAAGCCCGACGAGGCGACGATGCTCGTCTGTAAGCAGCTCGGCGTCAGCGCCGAAGATGTCCAGAAATACGGCATGAAGGAGGAATAAGACCATGGCAGCATTGACCAACGTGAGAGACACGTCCGAGCTCGGCGGGAAGTACATCGCCCTCCCCGTCAAGGGCGCGACCACCATCTATCAGGGTTCCATCGTGGCGGTTGACGCCACCGGCTACGCGATCCCCGGCAAGAAGGCGACCGGCCTCAAGGCAGCGGGCCGGGCCGAGGAGACCGTGGAGAACAAGGGAGGCGACGGCGAGGCCGTCATCCGCGTCGCTCGCGGTGTCTTCATCTTCGAGAACTCCACCAGCGGCAAGATCACCGCCGCCGAAGTCCTGGGCCCGTGCTACATCGAGGACGACCAGACCGTCACGAAGACCGCGACGAGCGCCTCGGTCGCCGGTCTCGTCATTCGCGTCGACGACGAAGGTGTCGCCGTCGAGATGGGCTTCGGCTACACCCCGGCGACGGCTGGCGCTGGCGCTTAATTCATACTGACAAGGAGGAAACAGAACATGATTGTCAATCAGCAGTCCCTTAGAGGGATTTACGTCGGCTTCAACACCTTGTTTAACAAGGCGTTTGAGGAAGTGGCCCCGCTCTACACCGAGGTCGCGACCGTTACTCCGTCCACTACGGACTCGGAAACCTACGCATGGCTCGGCGACATTCCGGGCATGAGGGAGTGGATCGGCGACCGCGAGATCCAGAACCTCACCGCGAGCGACTACACCATCAAGAACAAGGACTTCGAGCTCACCGTCGGCGTCGACCGCAACGCGATCGAGGACGACAAGATCGGCCTTTATAACCCTTCTGTCCAGATGCTCGGCCAGTCCGCAGCAGCTCACCCCGACGAGCTCATCTTCGCCCTGCTGGCGGGCGGCTTCTCGGAAAAGTGCTACGACGGACAGCCCTTTTTCTCTGACGCCCACAAGGTCGGCAAGAAGACCGTCTCCAACAAGACCACCGCCAAGCTCTCCATGGAGTCCTACATCGCGGCCCGCGCTTCCATGATGAGCTTGACCAACTCCAAGGGCCGGGCGCTGAACCTCGTCCCGAACCTGCTCGTCGTTCCCCCTGCCCTGGAAGCCGCCGCCCGCGACATCCTGGTCGCCGACTACATCAACGGCACCAAGAACACCATGCAGGGCACCGCGAAGCCTCTCGTCGTCCCCCAGCTCGCCGGGCATGACTCCGCATGGTATCTGCTGTGCGCTTCCCGTCCTATCCGTCCCCTTATTTGGCAGCAGCGCAAGAAGCCGAAGTTCGTCTCCAAGACCGCCGAGACCGACGACAACGTCTTCATGCGGAAGACCTTCCTCTATGGCGCGGACTATCGCGGCAACGCCGGTTTCGGCTTCTGGCAGATGGCATACGGCGGCGACGGCACCGCCGAGTAAAACCGAGGCAGCGAGAGCAAGGAGGGAGCGCCGTGAGCTATAGCACAAAGGAAGAAGTCCGGGAGATGCTCAAGGACGACGCCCTCAACGCGATCATCGGCGACACCTTCATCGAAGACCCCGCCGAGCGTGAGGAGCTCGTCGAGCCGCTCATCGAAGCGGCGATCGCCGACGCCGACGCGGAGATCGACGGCTATCTCGCTAAGAGGTACACCGTCCCGATCTCCCCGGCCCCTCGGGTTCTGAACAAGTTCTCGAAGGACATCGCGGTCTATAACCTGTTTTCCCGTATCGGCATCGACGAGAGCACCGACCAAAAGACCTATCTCAACCGATACAACGCGGCGATCAAGTTCCTCACCCTCGTCGCAGAGGGGAAGGTCTCGATCGGCACCGAGACCGAAGATCCGGCGAGCGCGGCAGCTACCGGATTTTCGGCAAAGTCAAACCCCCGTCTATTCACGCGGGCGAAGATGAGGGGGATGTAGTTCGTGTATAGTATCCGCCTTGAAGGAGAGACCGCCGCACTCCTCCGAAAAATGCGGCGATACTCGGAAATAGACCGAAGGAGCCTCAACATGGCCCTCGGCGAAGGCGTCCGAGAGTCCACCCTTGAGCGTTTCAAGGAGGGACGAGCGCCGGACGGCAGGAGGTGGAAGACCTCCATCCGGGCGGCGACCACCGGGGGGAAGACCCTCATCGACTCCTCGCAGCTCCGCAACTCGATCCAAGTGACGGCGGACGCCTCGGGGTTCGCGGTCGGCACGAACGCAAAGCACGCAGCGACACACCAATTTGGAGACCAGGGGCGCACCATCCGGGCCCGGAAGGCGAAGAACCTCCGCTTCCAGGTGGGCGGCCAGTGGGTCAGCAAGAAGCAGGTCAAAGTCAACATCCCCGCCCGCCCGTTTCTCGGCCTATCGGACGAGGACATGCAGGAGATCAAGGCGACGACCGAGGAGTTCATCGGGAGGGACGACTAAATGCTCTATGAACAAAGCAAGAAATACCTCCTCGAAAAGCTCAAGGCGGCGGGCCTAAAGTCTAAACCGTACACAACTCAAAAGGGTCTCGAAAAGAGTCAAGAGAGTCACATCGGCGCGGTGCTGTTCGAGTCGGAGGCCCTTCTCCGAAACGGCTCCAAAACACGATATAGAGACCAAGAGGGAGCGCAGAAAAAGAGGAGAAAGGTCTTCGACCGGGCTCTCACCTTCACTGTGATAATCGGAGACTACACCGACGAGGCCGTCGAGAGTATGTTCGGGGCGTTCCTCTCGAAGCTCGACCGGGGCATATACGTCAACGGCGATTATGTTCCGATCGAGGTCGAGGGGGCCGATTGGGTCGACAAGGACGACTCTATTCTCAAAGCACAAGTCGCCGTTCAAATTCGGATACGGTTTGACGGCGGACTCTATAGGGACACGGACTTCGCAAAGGTCACGGACGTCGAGGTCGAGTCCATAGCAAAGAACGACGGAAAGGAGATTGCAGATGGCAACTAAAGCGGCATCGACCCCCACCGCAACGGGGGAACAGAACAAGAAGGCCCCGGCGCTCTATGACGTCGGGGAGCTTCGCAGCAAGCACAAAGTCGGGCGGGCCGTGTTTGCGGGCGTATGCAGCGCCCAGGGCTGGAAGCCCGGCAAAGCCGTCACCGAGGAGGAGTTCCTCGAGGCGGTCAAGAAATTTGAGAACGCTCCTATGAGGGGCGGCTCCGGGAAGAAGGAGGTCAAGAAGTAATGCTTCGAGATGTTAAGCATACCGTAACGGACGGCCTTCTCGGCTTCGCCACCGCGACGGGAGACGGTAAGAGCCTCAAGATCGGCGTCTCCCCCATTGTGTCGGACACCCCGATCATCATCACCGGAGACATGGACGCGACCAAAATCAAGGATCGCCTCGGCCTGTCTCCTCTGGCTGACGCTGTCATGGACTCCGTGCAGTTCGGCGCGTCCCGGATCTACTGTCTCCCGGTCTCCGCTACTACGGCGGGCGAGCTGGGAATCGTTTCTAAGACCGGCGACGGCGGCGGCTCCGTTACCGTCGACGGCTCTCCGACGAACGCCTTCTCCGTGGTGGTTAAGTTCACCGCGCAAGGGCAGCTCAACACCGCCGCCTTTGTGTACTCTATCGACGGGGGAAACACCTTCACGGACGAGATCACCGTCCCCGTCAATGGCGAGTATGAGATCACCGGAACCGGCCTCAAGCTCAAGTTCACCGAGGCGACCGAGGAAGACCAGAAGCCGAGCTCGTTCCTTGTGAACGACTCCTACAGCTTCACCACCACCGCGCCCACCATGACGAACGGCGACGTCCTGGCGGCGTTCACAAAGCTCCAGAAGTTCGCCGAGGAGTATGAGTTCATCCACGTCGTCGGCGAGAGTGACCTCGATCTCTGGCAGGCGGTGAGCGAGGCGCAAATCGAGCTCCGCGACGTCTACCACAAGCCCGTGTTCGTGGTATTCGAGGCCAAGTATCCCACGACCGGCGACGAGGAGGACGAGCCCGACATGATGGGCGGCGGGGATCTCACTGACTGGGCCCTCGAGATGGAGGCCAAGCGGAAGAAGGTCAAGAACTACGACATCCAGGTCGTCACCGCCTGGGGCCGTCTGGTCAAGCTGGACGGCTCGACCCAGATCACCAACCTCGCGGGCCTTGTGTGTGGCCTCTACGCAAAGGCAGCGGTGCAGGAGTCCATCGGCAAGACCAGGACGGAGGCGGGCTTCGGCATCCCGAAGACGAAGCTCCTCGAGCTGCTCCCCGCCGAGATGGACAACTCCATCATCGAGCTCCTGGATCTCGCGGGCTATCTGACGTTCCGGGAATACGACGGGCTCGACGACTTCTATGTCTACCATACGAAGATGATGAGCCCGGACGGGAGCGACTTCCGCTACGCCGAGGACGTCCGCGTCAAGAACAAGATCATCCGGGAGACCCGGAAGGAAGGGCTCCTCCTGCTGAACGATGACATTGACCTCGAGGACGTGCAGGGCGAGCTTGAGACCCGGGCGAAGTTCATGTTCGTCCCCTTGCAGCGGATGATCGACGCGAAGGAGATCAGCTCCGCCGAGATCACCGTCCCGGAAGGACAGGCGGAGACCATCCTCGAGGACGAGACTATGCGGGTCAAGATCCGCTATGTCTCCCGGGGCTATATCCGCGAGGTCGAGGTCGACCTCGGCAGGGCACAGCCCAGCGAATAAGGGAAGGAGGTTAAAGAGTTATGTCCCTTAAAGTAAACGGTCAGACCTATAGCTGGGGCGACGTTGACGTCAAGATCCCGGGCCTCGTCCTGGTCGTGCAGGAAATCAGCTACGACGACGAGCAGGACATGGAAGAAAGCTACGGCAAGGGCAACCGTCCCCGGGGCTATGGCAAGGGCAACTATAAAGCGTCCGGTAAAATGTCTATGCTCCGGGATGACTACGACGACGTCCTTGCCTATTGCAAGGCGAAGGGCGTCCCCTTCTATGGCCTCGAGTGGCCTTCCGTGGTCGTCTCCTACGCCAACGAAGGCGAGCGCACCCGCATCGACGAGCTGAAGAAGGTCGTCCCGATCAAGCGCAGCCACAAGGCAGCACAGGGCGACAAGTCCCTCACCGTCGACATCGACCTCATGATCGTCGGCGGCATTGTGGAGGACGGCGTCGAGCCCACGAAGTAAAAACCATCTCAAGATAATCGAGAATAGGAGGACACGAAACCATGGAAGAAATCAAGAAAGACACCGCGCAGAAGTCCCAGACGGAGGAGCTCAAGGAGAAATACGGCAAGGTCTACCGCGTCGGCGCGACGATCGAGGTCGATGACGAGACCGAGAAGAATGTCGAGTTCTTCTTCAAGCGTCCCTCCACGGCGAGCTATGACAGATATGTTAAGACCACCGCCCAGGGCGCGACGAAGGCGCTCAAGGTGTTCCTCTTTGACAACGTGGTCGAGGAGAGCCGGGCGTCTCTCGAGGCGAACCTTGAGGAGTTCCCGGCCCTGGCGCTCTCCATCGGTGAGAAGCTGCTCGGGATGCTGGGCCTCTCCAAACAGACAAATTTGAAGATGCTCTAAAAGAGCAGCTCTCGGAGGTGAGGGGGAACGTGGTGGAGTCCGGTCTCCTGGAAATCTACCGCTTCCTCCCTCCGGCTCTTTTAGAGGACTTCGACATTGAGGAGATCGGCCTCGACGAGTTCCTCCGGTACGTCGCGAAAGCGAGGTACATCCAGGAGCTCGAGGAGAGGATCGTCGCCCAGGCGATCGCGGACGTGTTCGCGTCGGATTAGCCGGGCGGCATCGGTCGCCTCTTTTAAGAGCACAAGGTCGCCTCCATCGTTTTGTTAGGAGGTGAAAGGCAAAGCATGAGCTTAGAGTCCGTGTTCCGGCTGTCCCTCATAATGAACATGATCGACAACCTCACCGGGCCTATGGCCGGAGTCACATCAAGCGTCAACGGCACCGTCTCAAAGCTGCAAAAGGCAAACGCAGCGCTCGGCAATATGGCAAAGACGGGGGCCGTCATGCAGGAGGTCGGCTCGCAGATCACGGGGGCGGTGCTGTCCCCGGTCGAGGCTACATTTGAAACCCGGAGAGCGATCGGCGAGCTCGCCTCCCTGGGCGTGAAGGATCTCGGCGTCGTGGAAGACGCCGCCCGGCAGTTCTCCGACCAATGGGCCGGAACGACGAAGGCCGACTTCATCGCGGCAGCCTACGACATCAAGAGCGGCATCGCGACGCTCTCGGACGAGGGCGTCGCGGAGTTCACCAGTCTCGCGGGCCTAACGGCAAAGGCCACAAAGTCGACGGTCGGCGAGATGACGTCATTGTTTGCCACGGGCTACGGCATCTATAAGAACTACTACGACGACATGAGCGACATCGAGTTCGGCGAGATGTTCTCGGCGGGTATCGCGAAGTCGGTGCAGCAGTTCAAGACGACGGGCTCGGAAATGGCCTCGAGCATCGAGAGCCTGGGCGCGTCGGCAACAAACGCGAACGTCCCCCTCGAGGAGCAGCTCACCATCCTCGGTATGCTGCAAGGCACCATGAGCGGCTCGGAGGCGGGCACGAAGTACGCGGCGTTCCTGGGCGCGGCAGCGAAGGGCGGCGACGCCCTGGGCTTGTCGTTCCTGGACGCCAACAACCAACTAAAGAGTATGCCGGAGATCCTCGACCAGCTCCGGGGCAAATACGGCGAGACCATCGACGCGATGGAGAAGCAGGAGATCGCCGAAGCCTTCGGAACGGACGAGGCCGTCGACCTCATCGACCTGCTCTACAACAAGTGCGGAGACCTGCAAGGGAACATCCTCACCATGTACGACGCCCTCGGCTCCGGCACCGGCGTCGCCACGGAGATGGCGAACGCAATCAACGAAACGGAGCCCGAACGGTTTGAACGGCTCACGCAGCGCATCCAGAACGTGAAGGAGTCGATCGGGAATAGCTTACTCCCGACAATCAACGATCTCATGTCGACCGGCGAGCAGGTGCTCACGAAGGTCGGTTCGTGGGTCGAGGAGAACCAGGAGCTCGTCCGGGTCATCATGCTCGTCGTCCTGGCGATCGGCGGCTTCCTCACCATAGCGGGCACGGTCATCGCCGTCGTCTCCGGCGTGGGCTTGATTATCACGAAGGTAATCTCTGGGTTCAAGCTCCTCAAGGCTGGGTTCCTATTAGCGAAGGGAGCGCTCACGCCGCTCATATCGAGCGTGTGGAGCTTTACAGCGGCACTCCTGGCGAACCCTGTCACCTGGATCGTGATCGGCATCGTGGCCCTCATCGCGGCCCTGGTGCTGCTCTACAACAAGTGCGAGTGGTTCCGAAACGCGGTCAACGCAATCATCGACTTTTTCAAGGAGAAGCTCGGCGCAGCTCTTGAGGTCGCGTCGGCGATCTTCTCCGGCATCGGCAACGTCATCGGCTCCGTCATGAACGCAGCGAAGGCGACGGTCTCCCAGAACCTCGACAACATGCGATCCGCATACGAGGCGCACGGCGGGGGAATCCGTGGTGCAGCAGCGGCAGCGGTCGAGGGCGTCAAGGGCATCTATACGGCGGGCTTTACCTTCCTGGATAATCTCACCGGCGGGCGGCTCTCGGCGATCCGTGACAAGTTTGTCGGCTTCGTGACGAACATAGCCTCGGGCGTGTCCGAACGGTTCACAGCCGTCAAAACGGCGTTCTTGAATGGAATCACCGCGATCAAGAACACGGTCACGGGAGCCGTGACGTGGTTCTTTGAGTCGGGCAAGCGCGTCGTCACCACATTCGCGAACGGTATCAAATCGGCGTTCACGGGCGCGGTCGACGCGGTAAAGGGCGGCTTGCAGCGCATCCGAAATATGCTCCCCTTCTCCGACGCGAAAGAAGGCCCTCTCTCGACGCTGACCCTCTCGGGACAACGCACGATGACAACCTACGCCCACGGCCTCGAGCTGGCGCAGGATGCACCCGCCCAGGCAATCGAGAAGGGGCTCGACGGCGCGAAGGCTACGCTCGAACGCGAGCCCGTCCAGAAGGTCGACCTCACAAGCGGAGGCGGCAAGAAGGAAGGCTCCGAGAGCGGAGGCTCCGGCGAGGGCAGCTCCGGCAAGCAAGTCATCATTCAAAAGCTGCTCATTCCGGTCGACCTCAAGAAGATCAAAGACCTCGAGCAGCTCCTCGCGATGCTCAAGGAGGTCGAGGACTACGCCGAGGCCAACGGCAGCGAGGAACCCGCAGACGATCAAGACGCCGAACCGGCACCGGCATAACAAGGAGGGAGAGACGACAATGATTTACACCGAAGACCAGATCGTCAAGGTGAACGGGGTCGTCCTCCCTGGCCTTGTTAAGAGTATCGAGGTCAAGGAGTCGGCCCAGATCGACGAGCAAGAGGTCGAGGGCAGCGCCACAAAGCCCAAACAGGCGACGGGCTACGAGGACGCGAAGGTCAATATCGAACTCATTCTCGACGACACACCAACGCAAACGAAGTACCAGCGGCTCGAGACGCTTCGGGCGATCTTCCGAACGCCCGGCCAGTCAGTCCCGAAGCCGCTCTCTATTGTCAGCGAAGACACGGCAGCGCACGGCGTCGACAAGGTTCTATTCAAGGGGCTCACTCACAAAATGGAGAACAAGAAGGAGCAGCTCACCGTCTCCCTTGAGTTCTGGGAGTACGTCCCGCAGACCATACAGACGACGAGCAGCTCGTCGGGATCTTCGTCCGGCGGCGGCTCCTCTGGCGGGAGCTCCGGCGGAACCCAGCAGCAAACGACCTTGTCTTCTGACTATCAAAAATACTTGCAGACGAGCCGAGGGAAGTCCCCAGCCGTCGACGATGCAAGCACGGCGGCAGCTCTCGACAAGGTCTCACAGATGCCATACTAACCCGAGAGGAGGAACAGGATGGAAACGCTCGAATTATTCTACCCTCAAATCGCGGCCCGCGCTGGCCCCTATACCTTCGACAAGGGCATAGAGATCGAGGTCTACTCCTCGAAGTCTTCTTATTTTGATTGGGCGAAGATCCGCTTCACGGAGCAGTTTCAACCGAAGATCTCACTCGCCCGGAAAGACCCGGCAGCGATTGAGCTCGGGTATAACAATGTCTTTGAGGAGGTCTTCACCGGCTACGTCTCCAAGCCGTACAACGGAGGAGGCTTCACCGACGAAGTGACTCTCAAGGACGAGATGCTTCTCCTCGAGGAGACGCAGATCAACAACACATTCCTCGACACAACTCCGCAGGAGATGATCGCCTACTTTCTCGGGAAGGCCGGGCTCTCGAAGATGAAGCTCTCCTCCAAGGGATACCCGGAACGGAAACGGCTTCCCATTCGACAGATGAACGTCATCGAGGCGATCAATGCCGTACATGCAGCATGGAACATCAAACAGCCGTTTTTCTTCTCTGGGGGCGTGTTCTATTGGGGAGAGAAGCCGGAGCAGGACAAGACCTACATCTTCGAGTATGGCGTCAACATCATCGCCCTCACCAGGAGCGGCGGCTCGTGGGAGCTCGAGACGGTCTCGGCCCCCTTCGTCCGACACTCCCACAAAATCAGCGTGAAGCACCCTAAAGTGAGCGGAGAGTTCGAGGTCTCGAAGGTCGTCTCGTCTACCAGCGAGAACGGCTTCATCCGCACGAAGATTTATTTCTAAGAAAGGAGGGGCGGGAAATGCTTGAGCAGATGATGAGGGCGGTCGCGAGGAAGATCATCGCGCAGGAGTACCCCCACGCAAAGAGCCCCGCCGTGGTCTACGCCACCGTCAGCAAGGCGACGCAGCTCAGCGAGACGTTCGATCTCGAGGATCTTGTCATTCATAACGACGAGACCGGGAGCAGCTTCAAGGGCCACATAACGGCGCATTGGAACGAATACACCCTCACCGTCGTCGATCGCTGGGGGAACGAGGACGAGAGCTTCCCTCCTCTCCCTGGCTTCAGATCCAAAGGACAATATAAGGCCGGGGCCTTCGTGGCCGTTGCGATGGCATACGGGGACAGCCCGGCGATCATTGGGGAGGTGCAGCTATGACAGGGTTACACGACACCGACATCCGACTCAATGATGAATGGGCCCTCACGCAAGCGGCAGACGGAGACGCGCCCCTCTGTTCGGGGCTTGAATGTCTCTATCAGAACATCATCCTCGAAGCGCTCACACAGCCCGGGGATCTCTTTTATGACGCTTCGTTCGGCTGGGGGCTATACGACTTCATTCAATCCGAAGACGACGATCTTGTGCGGCTTGAAATCGCGCAGCGGGCGCGGCTGGGCCTTCAAAAGCGGGAGGTCATCGTGCCCGAGAGCATAGAGATCGACGTCGGATTTTCGGACGACACCTTCCGGCTCCGCTGCTCCTTCCAGTTTGCGGACGAGGAGGAGCCCCGGGAGCTCAATGTCGTCATTAGTGCGGTCGGCGTGGAGGTGATAACAACATGATCGACAAAGCAATACTCGACGAAGTTCTCCCGGTTCCCGAGCTTGAAACGCTCAAAGAGGAGAAGATCGCCGAGCTGAAAGAAGAAGGCTTCGCAATCACGAACTTCCATTCGGGCGGCGTCTTCTATACGCTGCTCTTGATAGTCCTCCGCATTAAGATCGAGTTCACGGAGTTACTACGGGCCATTCTGAACAATATGACCCTCACACACTCCACCGGCGCATGGCTCGACATTAAGGCGGCAGACTACGGGAAGAAGCGCAAGAAGGCCCAGAAGGCGCAGGGCCTCGTCACACTGTCCAGGACGAACGACCAGGGCGAGGCCGTGAAGATCGAGAAGGGCCACATCTTCAAGACGCAAAAGGACATCAACGGAGAGGAGCTTCGCTTCTTTGCCATAGAGGCGGCGGTTCTGCAAAAAGGGAGCCGGTCGGTGGATGTCCTGGTAGAAGCGGAGAAAGAGGGCTCTCGGTACAATGTGCCGGAAGGACAGATCACCCGGAGCCTCACGTTCCTCAATGGGATCGACGGCATCTCAAACGGCGAGGACTGGATCGTCCGGGAAGGAAGCGACACCGAGGACGACGAGGGGCTCCGAACGCGGGCGCTCCGATCCTGGTCGGAGCTCGCGGCCCGGTCTATTGAGGACACATTCATCAATGCAGCGGAGGCCGTCCAGGGCGTCCTATTTGCACAGGCTGACTGTGACCACCCGAGAGGGCAAGGGACGGTCGACGTGATTGTAACAGGGACGGCGGGAGAGGCGACGGAAGGACTTCTCGACGAAGTTCGGGATGCCGTTGACAAGATTGCCGGGCCATACGATAATGTTCTTGTGAAGTCTTCTACAACGGTTTCCCAGGACATCGAGGTCACGGTCTCGACCTCTGACGTGTCGGAGGACGAGGACATCAAGAACAGGATCTCCGCGATCCTTGCCGAGCTGCTCGCCGTCCGAAAGGGCCGGAGGTTCAACGAGCTCCGGCGCTCCGACATCAACTTCGCAATCCGCAGCAACTACAGCGCCGCCACGAACGCGGAGATCATCACCCCCGCCGAGGACGTGGTGCTCGAGAAGGACAAGGTCATCACTCTCGGCTCCGTCTCTGTGACAGTGAGAAGGGAGTGATCGGATGAAACGGTTCGACACCTTCGGCGCGTATATGTTCGACCTTCTCTTTGCCCCGTTGAAACGAGGGAAGCGGGCGGCGAATCAGTTCTTCATCTTCTTCAAGGTCATCGGACGCATTTTCGACGGCATGAAGAAGGACGCCTTCCGGCTTCGGGATGAGCTCAATGTCGCGACCGCGAGCCCGGTCATGCTTCCGGTACACGGACAGGATCGGGACATGCCGAGGCTTGAGGGCGAGAGCATTGAAAACTATCGGGCCCGCCTATCCATGAAGGGGATCATCTCTGAATGGGGCGGAACAAAGAGCGGCATCCTCTATGCGTTGACCTCTCTCGGATACGAGCAGAGCACGATCGAGCCGTTCTCCTATCAAGACCCCGAGAGGTGGGCCGAGTTCATCGTATTCCTCAAGGGCTCGAAGCAAAGCGGCGTCAACAACCTCGCAGTCATTGACGCCGAGGTTCGGAAGGTCAAGGAAGGCAGCTCAAAACCTGCATACGGAGCGGAGTCCGGGGGAGGCATTGAGATCCACTCGAAGACCTTTTCCGGCTTCTCGAGGTATCCGCGTTGCGGGGAAATTGTTTGCGGCGTCTGGCCCCGGGTGGTCAGTGTCGGGCACCTTCTGGCGTCCGAAGTTCACGCGAGCAGCTCTCCGGGCTCCGGCGAGGTCGAGTTCCCGAAGGTGGGAACGATCGCGGCCTCCGAAAAGTTCTATCAACCGTGCGCCTTTGTTATGTATGAGGGCCTCTCCTCTAATATGGAGGTGGGCTCGAAGGCAAGCACCGGCGCGAAGATCTACCCCGTTTGTTCTCCGGTGCTTCGCTGCTCCGGGGTGACATTTATGACGGAAGGAGGAGAAAACCATGCCGAAGACAATCACATCGGTCGGGATTGAGAAAATCGGGCGGCGCTTCGCCGACTCGATTGACCACGCGGCCTATACGCTGAACGGAGCGCCGAAGACGGTCGAGCCGTTCCGCAAGCTCGTCACGGCGGACACCGTGAAGATCTATATCTATTTCGACGACACCGTCACCGGAAACGTGGCGAACGTGCAGCTCGTAGACACGGACGGAGACATCGTCGCACAGTCCGACCGGGAGTTCGAGAAACCGCCGAGCAAGGGTCTTTATGTGGCCTTCAAATACACCATCATTGAAAAAGAAACGGAGGTACAGATCGAAAGTGAATAGCTATCAAAAAATCGGATGGCTCGACCACGTCGAAGATGTCGAGACGGGCGAGGTCATCCAGGAAGGAACGCCGGTTAGTCAGACGAACATGAACCACATGGACGACGGCATCTTCGCGAACCGCGAAGCCGTCATTCTCCACGAGGCCCAGATCGCCGACGCGCAGAAAGAGATCAAAGTGCTGAAAGACGCCACCCTCAACAACATGACGAACAACGTCTTTCTCATCAATTTTGACTCCGTGGACGCCGTCGCGATCACCTCCGGCATCTATGACCCCGTGGCGAGAAAGCTCTATGTATAGGGTCGCTTGCACCCTCAAAGAAACAAGCTGCATACTCGGGAACTTTTTCGGCGAGCTTTGCCCGGTATGTGAAAGGTGTCGAGAACTCTCGGACAACGAGCTCGTCCTTATGACCGCGAGCGGTCTCACTCTCGAAGGGAAGGACGTCCTTGTTATTGAGGGACACAGCTCCATCACAGGGGAGCCCGCAAAGGTAAAGCTCACCGACTACGGCTTCGAGTTCTTCGGGGACATCACCGAGATCGCCCGCATTAGAAATGCGAGGTGCTGCTACATTGGAACCGTCAATACTTCAAAAGAAGGCTGAAATCCTACTCGAACGGGATGTCTACCCCTTGCTCAAGAACTTCCCCCAGGCCGAAAAGTTTAGTTTGTCGCAGGAGATCAAGCAATCATGCTTCCGGCTGATCCGCGCGGCGGTCATGGCGAACAACCTCACCGTCGTCAAGAAGCGGCTCGAATGGCTGGACGAGGCGGACGCTGAGAAGACGCTTCTCCTCGTGCTGTTTGGAGTCGCCCGGACGCAGAAGTACATCACCGAGAAGAAAGTCCACGAGCTGCAAACGAAACTCAACGAGCTGGGGCGCATTATTGGAGGCTTGCAAAAGCACTTCATCAACAACCGATAAAAAAGTAAACCGCACCTACTTAGGGTTATCTCTGTATGGCGTCGAACCGTGCGAACCGTGGGTACAATTCGGCCCGCAACTGGAATTACAACTCGTCCGGCAATCGGAACACGAACATCGGTTTCCGCCCCGCCTTGTAGGTTATTACGTCATTCGCGGCTACGGCTTCGAGTGCGTGTCCTTGTTATACTTCAAGGGAGAGGTAATCCTTCGCCTTGTCTCTGACGGCGTAAAAACAGTGACGAACCTCCGGCCCGCCCTCTCGTATTGGGAGGCTGGGGGCGAGTCTACAATGTGGGTATAAACCCGCGTCATAGGTGCCAAGCCGTTTCTGCAAAGGAAAGGATGCCACGATGACGAAATTCCCCTTATTTATTAAAACCGCACAGAACATTAAACACCCGCTGACCCCGCCGATCATGCCGCTTGCCACCTATGAGGAGGCGGTCGGCTATGAGAGGATAAAGGTCGGCTACAAACAAGCCCTAAGAGGGCAAAGAAAGTACACCCGGGAGGCCGTCAAGTATGACCTTTTCCGGGAGAAGAACAACGTCGACCTCTGGCGTGAGCTCAAGAGCTCAAGGTACACGCCGGGCCCGTATCATTTCGCCGTCATAACGGAGCCGAAACGGAGAGACCTCTCCATCCCGAAGCTCCGCGACAAGGTGGTGCAGCTCGTCATCCACGAGGAGCTGCAAAACATGTTTCGGCCCGTGTTTATCAATGGCTCGTTCGCTTGCCAGTACGGGAGGGGCCCGATCCGCGCCGCCTTCAAAGTGCAGCACGACATGAGGGTCGCCCGCATGAAATGGGGCGATGATGTGGCCGTCATCAAAATCGACGCCCGGAAGTTCTTCTATTCCATCGACCGCGACCTGCTCAAGAAAATCCTTGCGAAGCGGTTCAAGAAGCTCAAGAAGAAGCGCCCCGACATGTACGGGGATCTCCTTCAATTTTATCGGCTTCTTTGCAAAGTGATTGACAGCTCACCGGAGGGCGAGAAAGGCATCCCGCTCGGGAATGTCAGCTCCCAGGACTTCGCGAACATCTACCTCAACGAGCTCGATCAATTTTGTGTCCGCTTCCTCGGCGCGAAGCTCTACACCCGGTACATGGACGACATTGTCATTATTGCACCGAGCAAGGAGATCGCCCGGGAGTGGCTGGTAAAGATCAAGGAGTTCCTCCGTGTGAGGCTACACCTTGACACCAACAAAAAGACAAAGGTTTTCTATATGCGGCAGGGCGTGAACGCCTACGGCTTCAAAATCAAGGCCACCCATTTAATGCTCCGCACCGAGTCCAAGAGGCGGGAGAAGCGGCGTATTAAAGCGATGGTTCGGAAGATGAAGGAAGGCAAAATCACGCGGGCGGCGGTCGTCCAGGCGGTCAACTCATGGCTCGGGTTCGCTCGGTGGGCCAGCGCCTACAACCTCGCGAAGAAGATATTCGCGCCCTACCGCTTCATCAAAACGGAAGGAGCGATCCCTTATGGCGCAATATCTCGGAACCGTCAAGCTCGGCGGCTTCTACAACAACGGCGCAATCCTTAAACGGCCCACGAAGCCGTGGCAGATCAACACAACACCGCCCGGTGCTTCTGGGAACGGAGACATCCCCTCGATGTCCGGCAGCATGGCGAACTATACTTTCGGAGACACCCCCAGCGCGGAGGCGAACAAGCTCCAATGGGTCAAGATCAAGGACGGAGACAAGACCCTGCTCATTTGTGACCGCGTCATCCTGGTCAATGTCTCGTGGGATGACTTGAACGCGCAGGGCTACGTCACCGGCAAGACCGTCACCATTGACGGAGCAAAATATAAGTGCCGACTTCTCACCGGAGGCAGTAACCAAAGAAACGGGGACTACTACGCAGGAGGAACCCCGACCAACAACGAGTGGGACAGGTTCATCACTCGCGAGGAGGTCATCTCCGGCCTCCCTGCTCCGCTCTCCTCCGACCTGGACACAAACCAGAACTCGACCGACTTAAACAGCGCACACAACAAATTTTGGAATTGGTTCTACATCTATTCCTGGTGTCAAGAGACCTACGCGGAGAACGCGTCGTACCGTGCGTACCGTGGGTACTTTTCGGCCCGCCACTGGAATTGCTACTCGTCCGGCCATCGTTACGCGAGCCTCGGTTTCCGCCCCGCCCTTGAAATTCTGAACACTGACCCTCTGATCTCTGACAGTGACCGCAATCTCGGAGATAAGAACCAGAACTTCACGATCGAGTACACGGTCGACGACGCCGACTCCGGCGACGTCCTCGCGGCGACGGAGTCGATTGATGGGCGAACGACGAAGTCGTTCGCCCCGACGCGAAAAGCAAAAAACACCATCTCGATCAACATCCGAGAGCACTCCCTCGGGAGCCACACGGTCAAGGTCGTCGTAACGGACGGCCAGGGCGGAACCGCTACCCGGACATGGACATTCACCCGAGTCAACTCCGCCCCGACTATTTCCGGCTCGGACACCAACCTCGGGGACAAGAATGTCGGCTTCACCTACAACTACACCGTCAACGACGCGGACGGCGACGAGGTCACGGTCATCGAAAAGCTGAACGACGAGGTTCTCCGCACCGTCAACAATGCCCCCAAGGGCGAGCAGCTCTCCGTCTCCATCACTTCGGAAAAGCTCTACGCCCTGGGCCTCAATACGGTCAACAATCTCGTCATCTCGGCCAGCGACGGCCAAGGCGGCACGACCTACCGCCGCCTCACCTTCAAGCGGACGAACTCGGCCCCGGCTATCTCTGGACAGGACGAAGATCTCGGCCAGCAGACGGGCAGCTTCGCCGAGAAGTACACCGTCACCGACGTCGAGGGCGACAACGTGGTCGTCACCGAGTTCATCGACGACAAGCAGATCCGCAGCTATCAAGCGACACTCGGCCAGGAGGAGACGATCGAGCTCTCCCGCGAGAATTGGCTCACCCTCACGAACGGGGCGCACCAGCTCCGCGTCGAGGCCGTGGACGGCAACTTCGCGACGAGCGTGAGGGTTTGGAACTTCTCCAAGAAGGAGACGGTCATCGCCTTCCAGTTCGCCAAGCCGGAGGAAACCGACGCCCGGGCGACGAAGATCCTCATCACTCCCACATGGCACATTGAAGGATCGGTCGCTAAGGTCGAGGCGTGTAACAATGCCTTCGACGACTCCCCGGCCTGGGAGGACATCACGGCACAGGTCGCGATCAATCGGGTCTACAACTTCCTCAACGAGTCCAAGACCGCCGAAAAGTGGGGCGTGAATGTCCGCTTCACTATCACGAAGAACGAGGGCTATGAGGAGGAGGTTTCGATCTCTGGGTTTGGAGGTGCTTACGAATGATGCAGTATTTGACACCCAAAGCGTCCATCAAGGGCATAAACGAGGCAGCGTTGCGTAGCAGCTCCGCCCAGGCGGTCGCCGAGATCATGTTCGTCAAGATGGCCCAGGAGCAGCAGCTCGACGACACCACCGTCGCGGAGTTCCCCGAGCTCTTTGTCCAGTGGGATGAGAATTGGAGGGGGAAGGCGGGCGACATTGTTCGGGATGAGGGGCAGCTCTACCGCTCCATCCATGACGTCACCGACGCCGGGCAGAACCGGAAGCCCTCGGAGAACCCTTCCATGTGGACGCGGATCGGGAACCCCCTCGAGGAGTTCCCCGAGTGGATACAGCCCCTCGGAGCGCATGACGCATACAGCAAGGGCGCGAAGGTATCGCACAACGGCAAGAAGTGGACGTCCGACTCTGACGGCAACGTGTGGGAGCCTGGGGTCTACGGGTGGACGGAGTACGTCGAGCCCGCAGCGGCCAGTGAAGCCGCCCAGGAGCCCGCAGGAGACCCGGACGGAGAGCCGGGAGAGTAACTTCACCGGGAGGGCGAAAAGGCAAAGAGAGGGGCGGCAAAAGCCGCCCCTCTCGGAGTCTAAAAAGCCCGCCCTCTTGCGTGGGTCGCCCCGCCGTTTTTGGGGCGGCTGACGCAAGCGAGCGGGCCTCGGAAATGTTTCTAAGAACAGGCGTTTTTTTCTCAAGTATCCTGTCCGAGTTTCTCAAAAATCTTGTCGCGCTACAACAGGGACAAGCGATGCAACAATAATAAGATTTTGCAAGCGGCTTGGATTCAGCGGAATAAATGATTTCAAAATTGCAATAACCGAAGCGGGCAAAACCTGTCAGAATGTTGACGGGCATTTGTTTTCAAATCTTGATACAACAGACATCATGAAAGAGGTGTACAGGAGTACCCTATACATTCTGAACGATACAATGGCACAGGCAACGGACAAATATGATAAAGCTGTGATGTCGCTGCTGAATGCACAGTCTATAAATTTCTTTGGTATTGGGGAAGCATACATTACATGTATGTATGGCAAATTAAAGTTTTCAAAACTTGGAAAGATGTGCAATGCGGACTCAGACCCCTTTCAGCAATACATAACAGCCGAAAATCTTGGCCTAAAAGATGTGGCAATTGCAATATCGTATGATGGAGCAACAAAAACGATCTGCGATTGCATGAGAATAGCTAGAATGAACAAAGCGACGACAATATCAATCACCAGAAAACATCCGTCCGTCCTTCTGCGTTATACAGAGATGCCTCTATATTCTGTAATTAACGATCTTAGTGAAGCTGGAGAGAAAGCGTCCCGCCGCATTTCAGATCAATTTATAATAGACATTTTGTACTATGCTATGGTGAATAAGATGGGGTATGATGAATACTCGTCTCAGATTTCGGGAGTCCACAGAGCGGTAAGCATGCTTCAGATAGGCAAAGAAAAGAACAAGTCAAATAAATTGTGAAAAGGAGATAAAAATGGCAGAACACATTTATACTAACCATCCCTATACGGAAAATAAGATTAAAAACAAGCCGATTCATATCAAAGGTGACAAAATTGCAAAGTTCATCTATCCAGATATAAGTTTGGCCTATGGTGATCTGAATTTTCTGTATCTTAGCACAGACCATATGACAGTGGTTCTTTGGGAAATGGCACCCGGTAGCCAGTTTAACCCTCCCGATTATCACGAAGGCGATGAAATATACTACATCCTTGACGGCGAGATTACCGAGCTTAATCCCGTTACGGGCGAAGTCATGAGAGCCAAAAAGGGAGAAGCTATGCTTATTCCCAAGCACTCTGTCCATATAGGCATTAATTTTGGCGATAAGGTCATGCGTAATTTTGCAGTCATTGCCCCTAAATCTGTTGTAGACCAAACCTTCCCAACCGATGCAGATCCCCGTCATAAGCTCTATCAGGGCAAGTATAATGGCGAACTTAAAGTTATCAAGGGCTGGGAGGAAAGCGTGTATCATCCCACACTTGATGACATAGGCGAGTGGCCCAAGCATACTGATTTCCTCAGAGAAACTGGATTCTATTATCATATCCCCGAGGACAAAAAGCTTCTTTCGGTTATGGGCGGATATGAAAATCCTGTCCTCGTGAAAACCTGCGTGTCAAATAACTATGTGCATGTGGGTGAATATTTCCTACCTACTGGCGGACCCGGCCCGCGTCAGACTCAGTCAATCAAGTACGAGGGCGAATGCTTTATTTTCGCTCCAGAAGAGAGAGTAAGTGTTTATATTCCTGCCGATCATCAAAGCTATGTTCTTGAACATGAAGAAGGCTTGTATCTGCCCCCCAACACAGAGCATACCATCCTCAACTTCAATGCCAATCCTCTTAAAGTCTTATTTGCTGTAGCACCGGTTGACTAAGTAACATTCCTTGAAGGGAGCTGATTGAGTGTCTGAACTTTTTAGATTGGAAAAACTGTGCAAGGCTTTCCCCGGTGTTAAAGCACTGAACGATGTCAGTTTTTCAATTGAGAAAGGTGAAGTTCTTGCTCTGATGGGCGAAAATGGAGCCGGCAAGTCAACCTTGATTAAGATTCTTGCAGGTGCATATAGGATGGACAGCGGGGAAATCTTCTGCGAAGGGAAAAAAGTTCAAATAAACGATCGCAATGACTCCACGAAGCTTGGTATCAGTATAATCTTCCAGGAGTTGAACTTGTTCTCAAACCTGAGTGTTGCGGAAAACATTTTCGTCAACAGGGAGTTCAGAAAAGCCGGTTTTATATATGACAGAGAAAAAACAAACAGTGAAGCAAAACTGTTGCTTGAAAGAGTCGGCCTCAATTGTTCACCTGACACAAAGCTTGGAAAATTGTCTGTTTCGCAAAGGCAGATGGTTGAAATAGCCAAAGCTCTGTCTGCCGATGTCAGACTCATAATAATGGACGAGCCCACGTCCTCTCTTACCGATACGGAAGTAGATAAGTTATTCGATATCATAAATAACCTCAAAAAAAGGGGCGTTTCAATTTTATTTGTTTCGCACAAAATCAATGAGGTTAGGCGAATTGCCGACAGAGTTCATATTCTTCGGGACGGAGAGTATATCGCAACCCTTAAAAAAGAAGAAATTACGGAAGAAGCAATCATTAAGTCCATGGTTGGCAGAACTCTTGAGAACATATTTGTAAAGCAGTATGCGGAAATAGGGGAAATAGCCCTTGAGGTCAGGAATTTGTGTACAAAGAATTTTTTGAAAAACATTTCCTTTAATGTCCGCAAAGGTGAGATAGTGGGTTTCGCTGGGCTTGTGGGTGCTGGAAGAAGCGAAGTAATGCGTGCGGTTTTCGGGCTTGACGCAATTTCGGAAGGTGAGATCCTGATTGATGGAAAGCCAGTTCGCATAAACTCCCCCAGCGATGCTATTAAACATGGCTTGGGTCTCGTTCCCGAGGATAGAAAACATGATGGACTAATCCTTGGAATGTCCGTTATGAAAAATGGAAGCATTGTTATGCTGGATAAACTGAGCAAGCATGGCCTTATAAACGATGCTCTGGAATATGAAACCATCGAAAGCTATGTGGAAAAATTAAGTATCAAAACTCCAAGCATGGAAAAAGAAGTGAAGGACCTATCCGGAGGAAATCAACAGAAGGTTGTCGTTGCAAAGTGGTTGGCAAATAACCCACAGATTCTGATAGTGGACGAGCCCACACGAGGAATAGATGTTGCCGCGAAAAAGGAAATACATAACCTTATAAGCAATCTGGCAAAGTCTGGTGTTGCAATCATAATGATCAGTTCCGAAATGCCCGAAGTATTGGGAATGTGTGACAGGATATATGTTATGCATGAAGGACGCATCAGGAGCGAGCTGTGCAGAGAAGAAGCAACACAGGAGAAAATTATGAAAGTCATACTACAGGAGGACGCTTAAGGTGGAAAATAAACTTGAAAGGCCGTCCCGGATAAAAAGAATCCTGAAAAATGAGATTTTTGGTATTTTTATCATCTTAATCTTGATGTGTATTGCCCTGACAATACTTAGACCTACGAGCTTTCCCACTGCGGCCAATTTTGCTTCAATAGGCCGAAGCATATCATATACCGGGGTTATGGCCGTAGGCATGACCTTTGTCATAATAACCGGCGGAATAGATTTGACGGTCGGCTCTGTGTTTGGTCTGGCGGGCGTGGTTATCGGAATTTGCCTTCAGTCAAACGTGTCTCTTGCGATTAGTATCCTTCTCGGTCTGCTCACGGGCGTGCTCGTAGGCGCTTTAAACGGTCTGGCTATTACCAAAATCGGTCTGCCCCCTTTCATCGTAACTTTGAGTCTCATGAATATTACAAGAGGTATGGCACAGGGATTTACCAGCGGTTCTCCAATAAAGATTCCTGACAGCCTGAAAGCTCTTGCCATTGGCGACTTTATAGGCATACCCTATACGGTTTGCTATATGATAGTGCTTGCTGTGATATTCAGCTTGATACTCAGTAAAACAGTGTTTGGAAGACAAGTATATGCCTTGGGCGGAAATGAAGATGCTGCCCGTCTCTCAGGTTTAAATACTACCAAGTTGAAGGTGTTTGTGTATGCAATATCCGGTTTCCTTGCAGCCTTTGCAGGTATCATGACAACTGCACGTCTTGGCGTTGCACAGTCTGCAAACGGCGACGGATATGAAATGGACGTTATTGCTTCCGTTGTAATTGGTGGAACGAGTATGACCGGCGGTAAGGGAACAATAATAGGCTCTCTGATTGGTGCAGTTATCATGGGTGTCCTGAGAAACGGACTGGTTATGCTCGATGTAAATGCGTACTGGCAGAAGGTTGTTATCGGCTCGGTTATAATGGGCGCAGTTACAATGGATATGCTAAGAAATAAAAAATCGGGCAAATAAATGTGTGATTTAAGGTTGCAATGCCTTAAAAAAAATAAAAAGGAGGGTTTCTCAAATGAAGAAAGCACTATCTATTATCCTCGCACTGGCTATGATACTCGCACTTGGCGCTTGCGCCAAAGCAGATGAAAAGCCAGTTGAAGAAGTTGTTCCCGAAGCAGATGAAAAGCCAGTTATAGCAGTTGTTCCCAAAGCAGTTGACAACCCCTTGAACCAGGCAACAAAGGTCGGCGCAGAGCGTGCCGGCGAAGAGCTTGGCTTCGAAGTCCTCTGGACCGGCACTCCCGATACTGACTCCGCAGGTCAAGTTCAGGTTATTGAAAGCCTGATTCAGAAGGGTGTTGACGGTATCCTTATGTCTGCAAATGACCCTGATGCACTCAAGGACGTTATCAACAAGGCAATGGAAGCTGGCATTCCCGTTGCAACGTGGGACTCTGACTCCGCCGAGTCTAACAGACTGTTCTATGCTGGTACCGACAACTACCATCTCGGCTACGCCTGCGGCGAAAAGATGGTAGAGCTTGCAGAGGGCAAGGAAGATTTCAAGGTCGTTGTCCTCCACGGCACTCCCGGTGCGTCCAACCTCGAGACCCGTATCGACGCATTCGAGGAAGCTCTGGCAGACAAGGAAGCCACCAATATCGAGATCGTGTCCGTCCAGACCTGCAACGATGACAACAACTACGCAGTTGACCTCATGGAGTCATACACTCTTGCACATCCCGATGTGGATGCATGGTATGTAATCGGCGGCTGGCCCTTCTTCGGCTCCACTGATTCCATGCCAAACCTGGCAGCATGGGCAGCCGATGGCGGTATAGTTGTCGCTATCGACACCTTCTGGCCCTGCCTGCAGTTCGTTAAGGACGGCCTTGTAACTTGCGAATATGGTCAGGACTTCGATGCAATGGGTTACCTCGGCGCAACCGAGCTCTTCAAGGTCATCAAGGGTGCTGAGCCTTCCGGAGACTTCGTTGATACTAACATGAACTACTGCGATGCTGAGAACCTTGAGTACATGCTCAGCGTAATTCCTGAGTGGTAATCAAAGCGTATTTGTCTGATTTTAGTTTGAATTAAATATGCAGAATTATTAAACGTTCAGCAGATTCACTCCCGTCTAATAGCCGGGAGTGAACTGTATCAGAGAAAGTGTAACTTATGACGACAGACTATTTAAGAGCATTAGGAAAAAGCAAATCCAAAGGTAGGGCAAAAGGAATGCCTTCTTTCTGTACTGCAAATCCTCTTGTAATTGAGGCTTGTCTTGAATACTTCAAAGATTTTAGTAATATTGTCATTATTGAAGCCACAGCCAATCAAGTAAATCAGTTCGGAGGCTATACAGGCATGAGACCTGCCGATTTCCGTGACATGGTTTATAAAATCGCTTCAAAGCTTAACTTCCCAAGAGAGAAGATAATTCTTGGTGGAGATCATTTGGGTCCTTTGATTTGGAGCGATCTGTGTGAAGCTGAAGCAATGGAAAATGCAAAAAATCTTGTAAAAGAGTATGTTGAGTCCGGCTTCACAAAGATCCATCTTGATACCAGCATGAAACTCGCAGACGACAGTAAAGAAGTGGACCTTTCCGATGATGTTATTGCATCAAGAGGAGTTGAGCTGTATAAGGTCTGCAAAGAAGCATACGCCATAAGAAACAGCAAAGAAATAAAGGATAATTCCCAACCAGTTTATATTATAGGTAGCGAGGTTCCGATTCCGGGCGGTACTCAGAATAATAGTGATTCTCCTACTGTCACGAAGCCTGCCAGTTTGGCGAAAACAATTGAGGCTTATAATAGAGCATTTCAGGTAGCCGAGTTAGATGATGCTTTTGACGATATAATAGGAGTTGTTGTGCAACCTGGCGTGGAGTTCGGCGACGATGAAATAACGGTTTACAATCGTGAAAAGGCTGCAGATTTGGTGGAATACGCTTATGGGCTGGACGGAATTGTGCTGGAAGGCCACAGCACCGACTATCAGACGGCTTCTGCTCTGAGAGAGATGGTGGAAGACGGTATCGCAATACTAAAGGTCGGACCGGCACTTACTTTTGGACTTAGGGAAGGTTTGATGGCCCTCGAAATGGTCGAAAAGTTACTTGTTCCACCAAAAAACTGGTCAAACTTCTCATCTACACTGGAAAAAGCTATGACGGATAATCCGTCGATGTGGATCAAACACTATCATGGTTCTGAAGATGAACTGAGGGTTAAACGTTTTTATTCACTTTCGGATCGCTGTAGATATTATTTGAGCGACCCTAAGGTGGAAAAGGCACAGAAGAAGTTATTGGATAACATGGATAAGGTGAAAATCCCCCTAGGCTTGTTTCATCAGTTTATGCCCAAACAGTACGAGAAAATAAGCAAGGGAGAGCTTGAATATTCTTCGCGCAGCATTGTGAAGGATTTTATTAAGACTTATATTGACGACTATAGTTTTGCATGTAAATCCAGTGCCGATAGAGGTGAGAAAATGTATGACATTGTTACTATTGGAGAAATTCTAGTAGAGGTGTTAACCAACAGAATAGGCCAGCCCTTTACAGAAAGCGGATACCTAAGAGGGCCATACCCAAGTGGTGCTCCTGCAATATTTATCGACCAGGCGGCATTGTGCGGTGCAAGGACAGCTATCATTTCAAAAATAGGAAATGATGATTTTGGAAAGATAAATATGAAGAGGCTGATTGAGGACGGCGTGGATACTACGCAGGTCATCTGCACAAAGGATAACACTACCGGCACAGCTTTTGTCACATATTTTGCAGATGGTGAACGTCAGTTTATTTTCCACTTCTCCCATGCGGCATGCGGCGAGTTGGCTCCAGAAAATGTTAATGAAGAAGTAATAAAAAAATCTCGCGTGCTTCACATAATGGGCTGCTCCATCACAGGAAGCCCTTCAATGGGAGAGGCAATAATGAAGGCGGTTCGTATTGCTGCTGAAAATAATGTTAAAATTGCTTTCGACCCGAATATCCGTCCTGAACTTTATCATGGAAGAGTTGCAGATTTTTATGAGGAAATTCTTGGATACTGCGATTTTCTTTTGACCGGTAAAAATGAAATCTCCTTGCTTTGTCCCAATATTGAAAATCCGATTGATTATCTGGTGGGAGAAAAAGAAAGAATTGTCGTCGTAAAAGATGGTTCAAAAGGAGCATCACTTTATACGAAAAAAATCAGGTTAAGAGCTCCGGTTTTTCCGGCAAATCAGGTGGATCCAACAGGAGCTGGAGACAGCTTTGACGGGACTTTCCTCGCTTTGATGTGTGATGGTTATTTCCTTGAAGATTGTATGCTCTACGCTGCCGCTGCCGGCGCAAAAGCTGTGGAGAAGCGAGGACCAATGGAGGGCAACATCTCGTTTGAAGAACTCAAAAAGTTCGTGTCTGATAATCCTAATCTTAAGGTGGAAAAATTTTGACCTTTTATACTGAGGGAAAATAATACATACAGAGCGACAAGGGGTAAGTGCTGCTCCCTTGGTAAACCTGTGACCTAAATCAAAACAGACTTCCTCAATTTTTGAGGAAGTCTGTTTTTTTGCGGATGTACCGTTATTATGCGATTACCTTGCGCTTGCTTAGCCCCAGGGATTTTGATGGTAGTGTCAAGGATTGGGCCTGTTGACAAAGTGGCGCGTAAATCCTTTCTGTGGTAAAATAGTTATAGGAGGGATGCAGCATGATGGGACACCAAAGCAGACAAATGGCAATGCTTTTCGTAGATATAGAGTCACTGATTCCAGAAACCCACCTGCTGCGGAAGATCGAGCGGATGGTATCCTTTGATTTCATCTATGATCTTCTGGCGCCATATTATCCGGCAACAGGCCGTCCATCTGTCGACCCCGTCAGTATGTTCAAAATGCTCTTGATCGGATACCTGTATGGCATCAAATCAGAGCGGCGGTTGGTGGAGGAAGTTCAGCTCAACACACCTACCGATGGTTTTGCGGATTTGAACTGGATGACACGATCCCAAATCACTCCACATTCAGCAAGACCAGAACACGAAAATGGCAGCAGAGCAGCCTTTTTCAGAAAGCCTTTTATGAAATAGTCAAGCAATGCATAGACAGCGGGCTGATCGACGGAGAAGCGATGGCTGCGGATGGAAGCTACATTCCGGCCAACGTATCAAGAGAAAGCTGGATCAATGTAGAAACAGAAGTTGAACAGAGTATGCAAAGCTATCTCGATTCTTTGGATGAAGAGCTTTCCAATCAGCCGGGCTTCAAAAAGCCGCCAACAAAAATTGTAAGGAAGTGCCGTACCACCAGCCAAACATATCCAGACAGCGGTTATATCAATCATGGCAGCAAACGCGGCATCGGGTATCTGATGGAAGCAACTGTGGACTGTAAACACGGCATTTTAACAGGCGTTGATGTATATTCTGCCAATGAGAAGGAAAGCGTCCTGATTTTGCGGCATTTGGAACGGCAAATCAATCTTGGTATTCCAATGAGCCGGCTTGCTCTGGATCGCGGATATGAGGCTGGTGCTGTTCACCGGGGGCTGGAACTTCTGGACATTACCGGATACACTTCAACAACACCGTGGCGCATATCGTCAAGGGCTTGAACAGCGCAGGTTTCAGCGATAAGGACATCGGATTGGGGAGTCCGCAAAACCGCAGATTCCCGAACAGCCAGCGGAACAAATCACGCTGCCTGACCCGCAAGGAGTTTCCGAACCGGAAACCGCCGAGGACGATTTTTCGGGGCTGGATGGGAAATCTATCGGGGCAGAGTTGGAGCGGCGCAGAGAACATGCGCAAACGCCTGAAATCGCCCCGAAAGCCGACACCATGCTGGACGTTGCCGCAGAGGTCGAAAAGGCATATACAGATGCTATCCAACAGACAGGCAATGACCCGATGATGGACAATCTTCCGTGGGAGGTGCGGGATAAAGTGAAATCATTCCAAGTAAACCCGCAGTTCCGGGAGGATATTGAAACACTGCAAATCCCGCAGTTTTTCCTGAAAGTTGAGCAATCTCTGTTTACGGACGGTTCTTTTGAGTTGCTGGACAAGGAAATGCTGGCAGAGGGCTTTACCCTCAAGGGCAAGGCATACGATATTGATTTTGCCGCCGCAGACGATGAAATCCGCGAAATCGACGTGCGGGAGCAGGACGGCGGTTTGCCGAAGGTGTTCAAGATGGAGAGCGCCGAGCAGCGGTATTTCAAGGAGTGGTTCAGTAGTCTGCCGCCGGAAAGCAGGGTCCGTCAATGCAAGGACATGATGTTCAAGCAGCTTAACAAACTGAACATGGTGGATGCTGCCGAGCTGAAAGCCTACATAAACCGCATTGTGGACGATATGGACAAGGCGCAGCTCGCCGCCATGGAGAAAGCGCCGTTGGGCTATGCGGCGAAGATCCGTGACAAGATCGAAACGCTGCTGGAAGCCCACTATCGGGAAACCTTTGATAAGTGGCTGGAAACGGAGCGCATTGTCTGCAAGCCCTCGTTCCGCCTGCCCACGTCTATTCACCCGGTCAGCCATACCGACATTTACGCCCGTTCGCTGTATGCGGCGGAGGACGGCGATATGAACAAGCTGGAACAAAAGCTGGTCGTAGAGCTGACCGCCCTGCCAAATGTCCGTTGGTGGCATCGGAATATTGCCAGACAGGGCTTTTCAATCAACGGCTTTATCAAGCATTACTGTTTTGAAAAATTATCCCCTCTACTGTCCAAAATGCAAGCAGGAAACGCTAATCAATGCAAATAATTTACAGATAACCGTCATTCAAAAACAGGAACACTAATCAAACTATGTACGCCGCCGATTATGGGTAACACCATAGCGGCGGTTTTTCTTTGCCTATCGGCTGTCTCTGTCAAAGGATTTCTTTCGTGGCTTTTGCTGTCTGCCTTGCTCCTGTAGCTGTCTGAGCCTGTTTCGGACGCTCTCTTTTTCGGGCGGCTTCTGCGGTCTGCGCTTTTCCTTGACCTGTCGCTCCCACTCGGCAAGACTGCGGTTGTACTGCTCCACAACGGCTTCTGCTTCTCGGTAGGTTGCCATAAACGCCTGCATATCGGGATAACCGTCCCCCTTGAGAATATCGGGGAGCTTATCCAGTCTGCGGTCAATTTCCTGCTCCGTCTGTTGTATCTGCTCGGTAAGAGCCTTACGCTCCTTACCTTTGAAAATGCCCTTTGCTTCGGAACGCTGTTCTTTCAGTTTGGGGACTTTCTCCTGCTGCGGCGGATTGCCCTTGCCTCGTCCTGTACCAGTATCATCAGACTTTGCATAGTGCGGAACTCCGACATATCAATATCCAGCGTGGGCTTCGGTGGCATATCGTGTTCACGGATAAGGCTTTGTAAAAAGTCCTTTGCCTTGTTCACGATACTGCGGAACAGATTGGGCAGCCAGCCGCTTTTGCGGATAGAACTGGTTTGTCTTCCACCGCCATATCAGTCATCAATGGATCGGCAAGATAAACGGTCTTGCCGGTCTTTGCGTCCCAGAAGCTCGTGAAGACTTCATTTGCTTCTTCGATTGCCTGAATGACCTGTTTTAATGGGATCGTCATTTTCCGCAGCACCTCTTGTATTTTTTTCCGCTGCCACAAGGACAGGGATCGTTGCGCCCGACCTTCTTCTGCTTCTCCGGCTGGGGCGCGGAGGGCTTGATGTCTGCAAGCTGTTTCAGAAGATCAAAGCGCAATGCCTCGCTGGGCAGATCCATTGTGAGGATCTGCTTGCGGAAGTCCTCAATATCCATTTCACCGGTTTGGAGGGATTTTCGGATGTTCGGACCAAGAGAGAGCGACTTGAAGCGCTCCTCCGGTGGCGTCATCTGCATCATCTCATCCGGCGTATAGCCACGGTTGCAGGGCATCCGCGTCGTATTATGAAATGCACTGTACAATGCGGTGAACCGCTCAACATCCCGCCTTGAATTGAGCTTGACACCCATCTTCTCCAAGTGTCCGAAAACGTCTGCCATTTGGACAGAAACCGAGCGAACGCCAAACAGCAGCTCTTCAAATACAGCAGCTTCACGCTCATCGCTCAGGTTGCAGCGTTCTTTCAGAAATGCCCGCAGTTTGAGCTTTTCCGGCGTGTCCTCACAGTAGAAGGGATCATCATATTCGAGCAGATGCCTCTTGTCCGGCACATAGTAAGGCTTTTCCTGCTGGCTTCGCCTCGTCTCCATGAAAAGGTCAATGGACTCCCCAATCAGGGTAACGTCAATGATCTCGCGGTCAAGCGGATTTGTGTGTTTGACATCTGTGTAAAGCTCATCGCCGCCCAGAATGTAGTAGCCCTCGCACTCATGACGGGCGATCTCTGCAAAGGCAAGAAATTCGTCTTCCGTTACCAGCTTCGGGCTGAGAGAGAAGAGGATCTCCTTTGCCTTGTGCAGCGTGATGATGCCGTAGAGGTTTGCCATCGCATTGAAATATTTGCGCAAAAGACGCGAGGTCGTGTCTTTTAGAGGAATTTCCCGATACCGGGCGTTTAGTTCCCGGCGTGTGTATTCCTTCGGAAACTCAATATACTGCTCCTTGCTCATGTCTCTTCTTCCTCAATAATTCCGTAGTCAATCAGGATGTTCTCTTCGGCGCACTTCGGGCAGACAATACCCATCATCTCATACCGGTAACGCCTCACCCGGCGAAATGACTTGACCGGCTCCGGTGCATAGGCGGCAGTCTCGCAGTGCGCATACTCCGGCATCTCCGCGAGATCGTCCCGGACAACGTGAATAAGCGCGTCTGCCACATCATCAATGCGCTTACCGGTCTCCACGGCAACCAGCTCGTGTGTCCGGACTGCCTTGTCCAGATCACCGGGGGAGCGAAACAGCTTATATTTCATATCATTGCACGTCCTTTCTATCTATCGGTCTGTCTATCCTTCCTGAAATCTGTTCTTTAGGGACGCAATCATCGCTTGCGCGGCAATGCTCAGATACAACACTCCAATTTCATAAATAAAGTCGCTGAATATGCCGGCCGAAAACTACACCCTGACCGTTAGCCGTCCGACACCCTGACCGCTGAAAACGGACACCCTTTCCGCTGGTCCTACACCGAGGCCGTGGTGTATGCACCACCACGTCGGTCCACGGACACCGCCCAAATGGTGCACAGCGGCCGGGCACATGGTGCACCCGGCCGCCGGGGAAATTACTCTGTCATACCCATGCGCTTGCGCATTGACTCGCCCTCGATCTGAACCGTGTACGCGTTGTAGATGATCCGGTCGCAGATCGCGTCCGCCAGAGTTGGATCATACAGATTTTCATGCCACTCACTGGTGTCATACTGGGAGCAGAAGATGGTGGACGCCACCTTGTTCCGAGCTTCCACCAGCTCCAGTACATCCCGGGCTTCTGCCTCCTTCAGCGGGTACAGCAGCCACTCGTCCAGAATGAGCAGCTTCACCTTTTTCAGCTGCTTCATATATTCCCGATAGGTCCCATCCCTCCGGGCCACAGCGATCTCCACCAGAAGATCCGGCAGCCGGAGATACCGAGCGGCGTAGAAGTTCCGGTTGGCCGCCACACCCAGGGAACAGGCCAGGAATGTCTTTCCAGCACCGGTAGCGCCCAGGATGATCACATTTCGTGCCTCCTGAATGTACGAACAGGATGCCAAGCGGAGGATCTGCTCCCGGTCTAGATGCCGTTCGGCAATATACTCGATATTCTCCACGCTGGCCTGTGTATCCGCATAGCCGGCCTTCTTGATCAGGCCAGTGAGCCGGTTGCTTTTCCGCGCACTCCATTCGGCATCCACCAGCATGGCGAGCCGATCCTCGAAGGGCACATTCCGAAACTGCGGGTCTTCCAGCTGGGCAGAAAGCTGCTCTGCCATGACGCCCATGTGGATCTCTCTGAGCTTACGAATCGTTTCGTTACTGAACATTATTTCTTCCCCCTTCTGTAGTACTCAGCACCACGGGTAAACCTGTGGGCCTTCTGAGGCACAGGTTCTGGATCCACATCTTCCGTCTGAAGCAGGCCCTGCTCAGACTTCAGAATAGCCTGTACACTTTTCAAGCTAGGAGAAGGGGTGAAGGTCAGAGCTTTTCGACAGGCGTCCTCCAAGCGGACCACAGAATAGTGGTCAGACAGCTTCAGGAGGGCCATGCAGGATTTGTAACCCTGCTGCTCTACCTTGTGAGCAGTAAGGAATACTCGCACAACAGCGGCAGTATTTTCGCCAATAGAGGACGCCCAGCGAAGGAACCGTTCACTGTTCCATTGGAGGTAAGCGGTGTGCTCCGGAGGCATATGCTCCTCAAGCGTACTGTACTGATTGGGGCGGCCATACAGCCGAAGGTGGGAGGCCACTCTGGTACCGCAGAAATAAATTTCTACAGCGGAGCCGGTGAGTCGTACATCCACTTTCTGCTTGATGTATTCGTATGGGACCGAATAGTTCATGCGATCCACTGAAATGTGGTAGTTATATTGCACCGTGGCCGTTTTCCATTCTGCCAGCTCAAACGGATTTGGCGGTAGCGGTAGAAGGAACAGCTTTTCTTCCTCAAAGTCAGAGGCCCTGCTGCCATCTTTCTTCTGAAACGGCTTGTGGTTGAAGTCAGCCAGCTTTTTCCAGATTACGCGATTCAGTTCATCCAAGGAGAGAAACTGACGGTTCCGCAGCGCAGCAAGGATCCAAGTGGAGGCAACGCCGACGGAGCCCTCCACGAACGCTTTGTCCTTCGGTGTCCGTGGACGGGTGGGGATAATTGCGGTGCCGTAATGCTCCGCCATTTCCTGGTAGGCTTTGTTCAGGACGGTCTCCGTGCGGGTATTCTTGATGACGCCGGTCTTGAGATTGTCCGGGGTCAAGATTCGGGTGACTCCACCGAAATAGTTGTAGGCATGAACATGAGCTGTGATCCATGCTTCCTGCTTCATGTCGAGGAACGCTTCCGTATAGGCGTAGCCGCTGTACGGAAGCACTGCTACAAAGAGATAGGCGGGCAGGCGCTCGCCGGTGTCCGTGTCCGTAATCCCAGCGGTCTGACCGGCCCAGTCCACCTGGAGGTTCTCACCGGGCTTGTGCTCCAGGTGCATGGTCGCTTTCGTTTTGTGAACATAGTCGGCGTAGTACTTGTTGAACTGCGTGGACTTGTAGGGGAGCTCACCGTTTTGGCGGCACCGTTCGCAATACTCCACCCACAGCAGGCTGAGCGTGACGCCGCTCTTCTGCATTTCCTTGTGGACCCACTCGTAGTCCGGCATACTGTACTGCTGCCCCATAGATGTGGCAGGGTACAGCTTACGGGCCACTTCCTCAGAGCTAATGTGGCGGGGCGCATCACAGATGAAAAGTTCTCTATGATGAGCAAGACCTATGAGGACGAACAGACACAGCTTAAAGTGGAAATTCAAACTTTGCAGCAGGAAATCGAAGTACAGGAACGACAGATTGAAAACTTGGAGCAGTTTATCCAACGGGTACGCAAATACGAGGACTTGGATGAGCTTACCCCGTATGCGCTGCGGGAGCTTGTCAAGGCAATCTACATTGAAGCTCCAGACAAGTCCAGCGGCAAGCGGCATCAGGGCATCCGCATTTCCTATGACCTTGTGGGCTTTATCCCCGTGGAAGAACTGCTGAAACAGGAAACGGCGTGACCGAAGCCACGCCGTTCCTGAGAAAATACGATATTACTTTCTTATGACCCCCCGACCTTTCCCGGAAGGACTTCCTTTGCTCTGAGCGGTATTTCGTTGTTGCCCTTGTGCGCGTTCGCCTTTTCCGGCGGGCGCGTTTTGTATTTGGGGATCAGAACAGGTTCTTCTCGGTTTCCTTGTCGAAGAAGTGCATCAGCTCGGGCTTGAAGCTGTACTTCACGGGCTTGTGGCTGCCGTGGACAGCGTCGAGGTCGATGTCGGTCGTCGGGACGACGATGACGACGTCCTTGCCGTTAGAGTTGACGTGCAGATGCAGCTCGGAGCCCATCAGCTCGGAGACGTCGACCATGGCGTCGATGCCGTCCTGAGACAGGTGGATATGGACCGGGCGGACGCCGGCGATGATGTCGACGGGCACCTTGTCCATCTTCTTGAGCGCTTCCTGCTTGTCGGCGGGCAGCTCGAAATCCTTGCCCTGCACGGTCGCGACGTACTTGTCGCCCTTCTTGGACAGCGTTGCGTCAAAGAAGTTCATCTGCGGCGTGCCGATGAAGCCGGCGACGAAGAGGTTTGCCGGATGGTTGAAGACCTCCTGCGGGGTGCCGATCTGCTGGATGAAGCCGTCGCGCATGATGACGATGCGGTCGCCCAGGGTCATGGCCTCGACCTGGTCGTGGGTGACGTAGATGAAGGTGGTGTCGATCTTCTCGCGCAGCTTGATGATCTCAGCGCGCATCTGGTTACGCAGCTTGGCGTCGAGGTTGGACAGCGGCTCGTCCATCAGGAAGACCTTCGGGTTACGGACGATGGCGCGGCCGATAGCGACACGCTGGCGCTGGCCGCCGGACAGAGCCTTCGGCTTGCGGTTGAGGTACTGGGTGATATCGAGGATCTCGGCGGCCTCACGGACCTTGCGGTCGATCTCCGCCTTCGGGGTCTTCTTCAGCTTCAGGGAGAAGGCCATGTTATCATAAACGGTCATGTGGGGATACAGAGCGTAGTTCTGGAAGACCATGGCGATGTCGCGGTCCTTCGGGGCCACGTCGTTCATGAGCTTGCCGTCGATGTACAGCTCGCCCTCGGAGATCTCTTCCAGACCTGCGACCATGCGCAGCGTCGTGGACTTGCCGCAGCCGGACGGGCCGACGAGAACGATGAATTCCTTATCGGCGATGTCGAGGTTGAACTCCTGCACGGCGACGACGCCCTTGTCGGTGATCTGAAGGTTGACCTTCTTCTCCTCGGCAGGCTCCTCGCCCTTCTTCTTTTTCTTGCTCTTCTTTTCTTCGCCACTGACGAACGGGTAGATTTTCTTGACGTTTACGAGTTTTACTTCTGCCATACTGTTTGGACTCTGACTGCGCTGCCTCCGCACCGCATTCTCACGACCGCCGGGCTTGGCGGACGCATTGCGGCATGTCTCCACAATGCCGCACCGGGAGCCTCCCGGATAAAAAATCCTCCTTATTATTGCCGCAGGGCACCATAAGTGTGGATTGGTACACCACGACTAAGATACAGATATTATATCAGATTGCTCCGGTAAAGTCATTTGTCGCTTTTGCTGAAATTTTACGCAGAAACACGGCAGAACGCACAAACCGGCTCCCCCCGTTTACTTTTTCCCCAGCCCCTGATACAATAGAGAAAGCATACACATGGGAGGGATGGCGCATGAAGCAGACGACGCTCTGCTATCTTGAGCGCGATGGACAGTATCTGATGCTCCACCGCGTAAAAAAGGAGCACGACGAAAATCACGACAAATGGATCGGCGTCGGCGGAAAATTTGAGGACCGGGAAAGCCCGGAGGACTGCGTCCGCCGCGAGGTGCTGGAGGAAACGGGGCTGACGCTCACGCAGTACCGCTACTGCGGGCTTGTGACCTTCGTCTCCGATATCTGGCCGACCGAGTATATGCACCTGTTCCACGCCACGGGCTTCACCGGCACGCCGAAGGACTGCGACGAGGGTGAGCTGGCCTGGATCGGCAAGCGGCAGCTTGCCTCCCTGCAGCAGTGGGAGGGCGACCGGATCTTCCTGCGGCTCATGGACGAGCACGTGCCGTTTTTCTCGCTGAAGCTGGTCTACGCGGGCGATACGCTCACAGAGGCCGTTCTGAACGGAAAGCGGCTGGAGCAGTCTTAAGGTATCAGGTATTTCCCGGCGTCCTGCTCAAGCTGCTTCCACACCGGATATTCCGTCCCGGTTTCATCGAAAAAACGCTTCAGATCGCGGTTCAGCGCGCAGGCTTCTGTAAGGCTGCCGCAAGGCAGTTTATGAAAAAACCTTTTTTTGGAGAAATTGCTGAATTGTAAGCGAAGAGTATTGAAAAATCGGTTGCTCCGGATTATAATGGCTACAACATATTGTGGTGGAGAGCGGCTGATCGCCGGACTTCAGACACAAATGAACGACAAGGAAGGAGAAACTTTCATGAGCAAGAAAACAAGATGCCGCGTGCTGAGTCTGCTGCTGGCGCTCGTCATGGTTCTTGGCATGGTTCCGATGGCTTCGGCCTCCTCGGCATACAATGTCAAGCTGACCCCGACGACTCCGGATGCAAGCAAGCTGAGCACCGCCATTCAGCAGAACAAATTCAAGCTGCAGAATGGTGAAGAGGCCTACGCGGACAGCGATACCGTCCGCGCGATCGTTATTTTTGAGGGCGAGGGCGCTGTCCCCGCAGCGCTGAAGAGCACCGGCGTCGCTACGCAGCGCGCTGTCGCAGCCGCGTCGAAGACCCTCACGGCGCAGCACAGCCGCATTAAGACTGCGATCCAGTCCAAGGCTGTCAGCTATGACGTCAAGTACGAGTACACCACGCTGCTCAACGGTATGTCCGCAGACGTCAAGTTCGGCGACCTTGAGAAGCTGGCCAGCACGGCAGGCGTCAAGGAGGTCTATCTGGCCAACTATTACGACGAGCCCGTCGTCATGCCCAGCATGGATTCGGCCAACGACATGACCAACATCACCAAGGTTCGCGGTTATGACACCGGCAAGGGCACCGTCATTGCGGTCATCGATACCGGCATCACCCCGGGCCACGAGGCGTTCACAGCGTATGACAGTATGCTGAACAAGGCTGCCATCAGCAAGGAGCAGGCCGAGGCCGCGATTGAAAAGCTTGGCCGCGGCAAATATCTGTCGGCAAAGGTTCCGTTCTCCTATGACTATTATGACAAGGACAACGACGCGACCGACGACGTCAGCGGTCACGGCACGCACGTCTCCGGCATCGCAGCCGGCTGCGTCCTGTCGGATGACGGCGGCTATGAATTCGCTGGTTCTGCGCCCGGCGCGCAGATCCTTGCACTGAAGGTCTTCTCCTCCGACGCAACGAAGGGAGGCACCTCCAGCGACGTTTATCTCGCAGCCCTTGAAGACGCCTACACATTGGGTGCGGACGTCATCAATATGTCCCTCGGCGCACAGAACGGCTTCGTCTATGACGGCAGCGAGGAAAAAGTCCTGAACGGCATCTTCACCACGCTGGACGACGCGGGCGTCATCTGCTGCATCGCAGCGGGCAACGAAGGCTCCATGGCAGACGGCGAGAGCATCACCGGCGTTCCTGCCGGCTATGTCACGTCCGACTATGCGGACTACGGCGTTGTCGGTTCCCCGTCCACCTATGACGGCAACCTGTCTGTCGCCTCCGTTGACAACGCGAAGTACGCCTCTCCGGCGATTGAAGTTGACGGCGCACAGATCGGCTACAGCGATACGGTCAACGCTTATAATACGCTGGCTGGCGAGACGTATGACTTTGTTCTGGTTCCCGGCAACGGCGAAAAAGCCGACTATGACGGCATCGATGTTACCGGCAAGGTCGCAGTGATCAAGCGCGGCGGCATTTCCTTCGTTGACAAGGTCAACAACGCAGACGCTGCCGGCGCAGCTGCTGCAATCGTTTACAACAACGAATCCGGCATCATCAACATGGCGCTGGACGGCACGAAGCTTCCCGCTGTTTCCGTTTCCGGCGAGGACGCATCCAAGCTGCTTAACGCAAAGGAACAGAAGGTCACATTCCTCGCGGAGATGGCCTCTGTTGACAACCCCACTGGCTGGCAGTCTTCGTCCTTCAGCTCCTGGGGCCCCACCCCGTCCCTGACGCTCAAGCCGCAGATCTCCGGTGTCGGCGGCAGCGTTCTGTCTGCACGGAACAACACGACGGACGGTTATCAGGTCATGTCCGGTACCTCCATGGCGACGCCGGATGTCGCGGGTGTTACTGCGACCATCCTGAGTTATCTGAAGAGCGAATCGAAGTACAAGGATCTGAGCAAGAAGGAACTGGCTGACATGGCAGAGGCTCTGTTGGCATCCTCCGCACAGACGGTTATTCCCAACAACTACACCTTCAGTCCGAGAAAGCAGGGCGCTGGTCTGGTCGATGCTTTCCATGCCGAGCAGCTTGTTCTCGGTGGTGCAAAGGCGTATATCACCAACCCGATCGCCAACATCGGCGACAACCCCTCCAAGGACGGCCACTTCCAGATCCGCTACACCGTCAAGGATCTGAGAAACGAGTTCCCGGGCTGGGATCTCGAAGAGGACGGCAAGGAATTCAACATTTCGTGGAAGTTCTGCTTCGATGAGCCCGTAGCAGATGAGGAAGGCAACTACTACAACGCACTGACGACGCTCGGTCTGACAGAGGACGAGGTCACTGTTACCACTAACTATGAAGACGACGTTCTCGTCATCGGCCCCGGCCAGACGGCAGAAGTCGTGATCGACGTACAGCTGACGGATGATTTCATGGCCGATATCGACGCCATCTATCCGAACGGCGCGTACATCGAGGGCTACATCAACTTCACGAGTCCCGCTGCAACCTATGACCCGACCGCCTGCTTCCATGGCACGTTCATGGGCTTCTATGGCGACTGGGCACAGGCTCCCGTCATGGAACAGCTTGACTGGATCGACGTTATGACCGACAACACTGACGTCACCTGCAACACCTGGCCGAATCTGGCCTATCTGGCTGCGATCAGAGGCAACTCCATCACCAGCAGCTCTCTGGCCGGTACGAACCCGTTCGACTCGGAGCTGGATCTCCCGTTCGATGCGGACAGAATCGCAGTTTCCAGCCCGGATGCCGCATATGCGCTCGAGCGGACGCTGTTCATGCAGCCGATGACGCTCCGCAATGCCCGCCACCTGATCATGGTTGTCTCCAACCGTGAAACCGGCGAGGTCTACTATGTGGACGACACCGAATATCTGCCGAAGGCCATCTATGACACGGATAACGGCTGGACAGCCACCGGCTCGTTCCAGTGGGACGGCACCGATCTGGACGGCAACGCAGTTCCGAACGACACCAAGGTCGACGTCAACTACTATGCCAACATTGCCTATGGCGCAGACGAGCTCGGCGCGCTGACCAATGGCCGCACGGATTACAGCAAGCTCAAGACGCAGGGCCAGAAGTATCTGGAGTGGAACTATGTCTGCACAGTCGACTCCGAGGCTCCGAAGGCACTCACGGCAAGCTATGACCCGGATACCAAGGAGCTGACCGTCAAGGTCAAGGACAACCAGTATCTGGCCTATGTCGAGCTTGACACCTATCCCGATCTCACTGCGAGAGACGGCGAGATCTTTGCAGAGGAAGCTGCCGGCACTGCGTCCACAGTTACGCTGGATGCTTCGAGCGTCAAGAACGGCATTGCAATTCTCTATCTGTTCGACTATGCGACCAACTACACCGCATACGTTGTTGATCTGGACGCTGCTTCCGACGGCGAACTCACCAACTGCACCGTGACGCTGCAGTCCTACAATGCAGATAAGGGTCTTGTCAAGGAAGCCTACACCGAAGACTTCGCTGCCAAGGACATCGTTGAGGTCTGGTCCGGCGAAGAAGTGACCGCACAGGCGCAGCCTGCCGAGGGCGAGGAGTTCTACGCATGGATGCAGAACGGCAAGATCGTCTCCACGGATGCGAACTACACCTTCACGGCTGTTTCCGACGTGACGCTGACGGCAGTCTTTGATCCGATCTATACCGTCTCCTTCGATTCTGACGGCGGCACGCCGGTCGAATCGCAGCTGGTTATCCGCGGTGAGACTGCCTCCAACCCCGGCGAGCCCACGCGCAGTCTGTACACGTTCAAAGGCTGGTATCTGGACGGCACGCTCTATGATTTCAGCAAGCCCGTTCTGTCCGACCTGACGCTGACCGCAAAGTGGAAGCTCATCAACGAGCCGATCGATCCCATCCTCCCGGCACTGATCCCCGCCGCGAAGACCCCGACGACCGGCAGATTCCCGTTCACCGACGTGACCACGGGCGACTGGTTCTATGACGCAGTCAAGGGCGCCTGGGAGAACGGTCTGATCAATGGCGTGACTGCCACGACCTATCAGCCGAAGGGCACGCTGACCGTCGCTGAAGCCATCAAGCTGGCCTCCGCGCTGCATCAGATGATCAAGGACGGCAAGGTCACGCTGACCAACGGCAGAGGCTACTGGTACGAAACCTACGTCAACTACGGCGTCCGCGAGGGCATCCTTGACGAGAGCTACCAGAAGCTCAGCTACGAGCAGATGACCAAGCCTGTTTCCCGCAGCGAGTTTGTCCACATCTTCTTCAAGGCTGTAGGCAGCTACAAGACGATCAACTCTGTCGCGGACAACAGCATCCCCGACGTGAAGACGACGGACAGCTACGGCGATGAGATCTACACGTTCTATCGTGCAGGCATCCTCACCGGCTCCGATGCCGCCGGCACGTTCCATCCGGCCAGCACCATCGTCCGCAGCGAAGCTGCCGCGATTCTCGTCCGGATGTACGACGCATCCTACCGCGTCAACATCACGCTGAAATAATTCCCCGCACAAAAGGGGCGCTTCCCACCCGGGAAGCGCCCCTTTTTCAGTTGTAATCAAGAAAGCTGCTTTGCAGCACACAAGGCAGTTATTTGATGCACGTGTGCTTTTTGTAGCCGTATTCCTCCGCTTCTTCGGCGGAATTGAAGTAAATGCGGTTCTCCTCGCCGGGGAGCTTGGCGCAGTTTGCGCTGTGGACGATCATGGAATTGCGGTTGCCGACGAACGGCGCGTCCTTCCCGGCCGCCGGTTCGCGGCTGGTGGGGTCTGTTGTGATGGACAGCGTTTCCCCGTCGGAGACGATGATGATCTCGCCCTGTGTGTCGGTACGGTAAATTTCCGCGTTCAGCGCCTCCAGACGCGCCAGCACATCCGCGCCGGGGTGACCGTAGTCGTTGTCCGCTCCGACGCTGATCACCGCCACAGAGGGCTGCACAGCCGTCAGGAACGCCTCGGATGAGCTGGTCGGGCTGCCGTGGTGCCCGGCCTTTAAAACGTCTGCACGCACATCCGCGCCGGATTCCAGCAGATCTTCCTCGGCCTTCTGTTCCATATCGCCGGTAAACAGGAAGCTCGTCCCGCCGTAATCGACACGCAGGACAAGGCTGCCGTTATTGGGATCGGAATATTCCTGCACCGGCCCGATGACTGTCACCGCTGCGCTGCCGAGACTCCAGTGCGTGTCGGTCTGCGGCACCTCGATCTGCCTGCCCTGCTCTTCCGTATACTTGACCACGTTGGAGAAAACCTTCGTCGTATACTCTGTGACACTGGAATAGACGTGCTCCGCCGGGTATTTTGCCAGCACGGCGGCCAGTCCCCCGCAGTGATCCTCGTCCGGGTGCGTATTGACCACATAGGTCAGCTCCGTCACGTCCAGCCGGTTCAGACGGGACACCAGAAACTGCCCCTCCTCGACCGGCCCGCCATCAATGAGCATCGTGTCCTCTCCGCAGGAGAGCAGGATACTGTCTCCCTGTCCGACGTCGAGAAAACGCACCGTCAGCGTCTCATCAGACGGCACCTTCTGCGCTGTGGTGGTCGATTCTGAGGTCTGCGAATCGGATAACCACTGGAAGCCTCGCCCCAGCGCCTCCCCGCCGAACCAGATGGCCAGCACCGCCAATAAGAGCACGGGCGTCAGCCACCATAGGAGCTTCTGCTGATTTTTCTTTTTCCTGTTTTCAGCCATACCGTGTGCCTCCGATCTCTTTTCTCTATTCTACACCATAAATCAGCCCTTTTCCAGCGCAAAAAAGAACCCCCTCGGTTTGAAGCCGAAGGGGATACTCTTTTTTCAGAGACCGAATCAGACCAATTCGATGACGGCCATCTCGGCTGCGTCGCCGCGGCGGGGCCCGATGCGGGTCACGCGGGTGTAGCCGCCGTTGCGCTCAGCGTACTTCGGAGCGATCTCCTCGAACAGCTTGTGCGCGACGTCTTCCTTGGTGATATAAGACAGAGCCTTGCGGTAGTTGGCCAGACCCTTCTTCTTGCCAAGGGTAATCATCTTCTCGACGACAGGCTGGACTTCCTTCGCGCGGGTAAAGGTCGTCTCCATCTTGCCGTTTTCGAGCAGGTATGTGGTCATAGCCCGGAGCATCGCCTTGCGCTGGTCGCTGGTTCTGCCGAGCTTTCTGGTACCAAACATAGGGTTACTTCCTCCTTCTTTGAAAGGTTATCGCTTAATTATTAGAGTTTGCGGAATCGTCGCTTGCCAGACTCAGGCCCATCATCGCGAGCTTGTTCTGAACCTCTTCGAGCGATTTCCGGCCCATGTTGCGTACCTTCATCATGTCCTCGCCGGTTCTGGAGATCAGATCCTCGACGTTGTTGATGTTGGCGCGCTTGAGGCAGTTAAAGCTGCGTACAGACAGATCAAGCTCTTCGATGGTCATTTCGAGGACCTTATCGCGGTGCGTTTCCGCCTTTTCGGCCATCGTGGGCTTGCTGGCCACGGTCTCGGAGAGATTCGTGAACAGGCTCAGATGGTCGGAGAGGATCTTCGCACCGAGGCTGACGGCATCTCTTGCAGAGATCGTCGAGTCGGTCCAGACTTCCAGCGTCAGCTTGTCATAGTCTGTCATGTTGCCTACACGGGTGTTTTCTACGGTGTAGTTCACCTTGTAGACGGGCGTATAGATCGAATCCACGGCGATGGTGCCGATGGGCATATTGGGCGTCTTGTTCTTGTCGGACGGGACGTATCCGCGGCCATGACTCAGCGTGATCTCCATGTTGAAGCTTGCGTCGGGGCCAAGCGAGCAGATGTGCTGCTCAGGGTTGAGGATCTCAACCTCGCCGTCGGCCTTGATGTCGCCGGCGGTGACTTCGCACTCGCCCGCAGCGTCAATGTAGACGGTCTTGGTGCCCTGGCAATGAAGCTTCGCAATGATCTTCTTCACGTTCAGCACGATCTCCGTGACGTCTTCCTTGACGCCAGGAACCGTGGAGAACTCGTGCTGCACGCCCGCGATCTTGATGGAGGTCGCGGCGGTGCCGGGCAGCGAGGAAAGAAGAATTCTGCGCAGGGAGTTGCCGAGCGTGGTGCCGTATCCCCGCTCCAGAGGCTCTACGATATACTTACCGTAGGAGACGTCTTCCTGGGAATCGATACACTCGATACGCGGCTTTTCAATTTCTACCATGAATAAATTACCCTCCTTGTAACTACGAAACCTTGTTTCGTTGCCGAATTCAGCTTACCAATAAACGAGGGTGAAACGTTACTTGGAGTACAATTCGACGATCAGATTTTCTGCAATCTCGAAGTCAATATCGTCTCTTGCGGGCAGTGCGATAACCTTGCCGCTGAGGGTGTTCTTGTCTCTTTCCAGCCACTTCGGAGCTGCGACGAAGGCGTCGTCTTCCTTCATCTTCTTGAAGCGGGTGGTGGAGCAGCTGTTTTCGCAGACGGCGATGACGTCGCCGACATTGACCGTGTAGGACGGGATGTTGACGCGCTTGCCGTTTACGGTGTAGTGGCCGTGGTTGACCAGCTGACGGGCCTCGCGGCGCGTGGAAGCATAGCCAAGACGGTAAACAACGTTGTCCAGTCTGCGCTCGACGAGGCTCAGCAGATTCTCGCCGGTGTTGCCCTTCATGCTCTCGGCCTTCTCATAGAGGGTGTGGAACTGCTTCTCGAGAATGCCGTACACGAATTTGACCTTCTGCTTTTCGGTCAGCTGCGTGCCGTACTCAGACTTCTTGGTTCTTCTTTTGCCGCCGGGATTGCGGTTGGACTGCTTGGAGTAGCCCATGGCTGCGGGAGAAACGCCGAGCGTTCTGCAGCGCTTCAGAACAGGCTGTGTATTCTTTGCCATATCAATTCTCCTCCTTCATCAAACGCGGCGGCGCTTGGGCGGACGGCAGCCGTTGTGCGGGATCGGGGTGACGTCCTTGATGAGCGTGACCTCGAGACCTGCGGACTGCAGCGCGCGGATCGCGGATTCACGGCCCTGGCCGGGGCCCTTGACGAAGACTTCGACAGTCTTCAGACCATAGTTTTCCACAGCTGCCTTTGCAGCGGTCTCTGCGACCATCTGCGCGGCGTACGGAGTGGACTTTCTGCTGCCGCGGAAGCCGAGGCCGCCGGAGGAAGCCCAGGACAGGGCGTTGCCGTTGGCGTCGGTCACGGTGACCATGGTGTTGTTAAAGGACGAGCGGATATGCACGGCGCCCTTTTCGATCGTCTTGCGCTCACGACGGCGCTTGACAACTTTCTTTACTGCTTTAGCCATTTACATATCCCTCCTTACTTCTTCTTATTCGCAATGGTCTTCTTCGGGCCCTTGCGTGTACGGGCGTTGGTCTTGGTTCTCTGGCCATGAACGGGCAGACCACGGCGATGACGGACGCCGCGATAGCAGCCGATCTCCGTCAGGCGCTTGATGTTCAGTGCAACCTCACGGCGGAGGTCGCCCTCGATGGTGAAGTGCTTGTCGATCACTTCACGAAGTGCGGATTCCTGATCCTCGGTCAGATCCTTGACGCGGATATCCGGGTTGATCTGAGCCATTTCCAGGATCTTCTTAGCGCTTGTTCTGCCAATACCGTAGATGTAGGTCAAACCGATCTCGATTCGCTTCTCACGGGGCAGGTCAATACCAGCAATACGTGCCATTTACTTCAGAGCACCTCCTATTAACCTTGTCTCTGCTTATGCTTCGGGTTTTCGCAAATAACCATAACACGGCCCTTGCGCTTGATGATCTTGCATTTTTCGCACATGGGCTTCACGGACGGTCTTACTTTCATACTGTTAACCTCCATTGAGACCTCAAGTCTCTATTTACTTCTCCATGTGATCCTTCCTCTGGTCAGATCGTACGGCGACATTTGCACCGTGACCTTATCACCGGGCAGGATCTTGATAAAGTTCATCCGGAGCTTGCCGGAAATGTGTGCCAGAATGGTGTGCCCGCCGCCGATATCGACGGAGAACATGGCATTCGGCAGTGCATCGGTAACGATGCCCTCAAGTTCGATTACGTCGTCTTTTGCCAAGATCAATTAACCCCCTTGGTTTTGACTTTGTTTTTGGCCGAAGCTGGCCAATTCTTTTCGTAATTCGCTATTGAGTACCTTCTCGCCGTTGCGAATTTTCTCGGCGATTCGTGACTCCGTCCGAGGTATCTGTTCAATATGCTTGCGCTTTTTGCGCTTTGGCTTCTCCAGCCTGCGGCTCTTGCCGTCGGCGAGATAGACATACTGCTCATCCGCATCGATCACGTAGAACAGCTGGCCCTGATCCCGCCCGGCCTTTGAGACGACCAGGCTCGATTTGTCAACTTCCATAGCTTACAGTCCCTCAGTGACGGTGAGGATTTCCGGCTCGCCGTCGGTAATCAGAATCGAGTTTTCATAGTGCGCCGCGAGCTTGCCATCGGCAGTTACAGTCGTCCAACCGTCCTTCAGGACGCGCACATCGTACGTGCCCTGCGTGACCATCGGCTCGATTGCCAGGGTCATGCCTTTGACCATGCGCGGGCCTCTGCCGGGGGATCCGAAATTTGGGACCTCTGGTTCTTCGTGCATCTTTTCGCCGACGCCGTGCCCGACAAACGCGCGGACAACGCCAAATCCATGGCTTTCCACGTATGTCTGCACCGCATGGCCGATGTCGGAGATCCGGTTGCCCTGACGTGCAAATTTGATGCCCTCGTAAAAGCTCTGTTCTGTTACCGTAATGAGCTTCTGCGCCGTGGGGGAGATTGCCCCACACGCGAAAGTAGCGGCACAGTCACCAGTAAAACCGCCCCATGTCGCGCCCACGTCCACCGAGACGATGTCGCCCTCCTTCAGCACCCGGTTGCCCGGAATGCCGTGGATGATGACCTCGTTGACGGAGATGCAGGTGCTGGCCGGGAAGCCCCCGTAGCCGAGGAACGTCGGTTTTGCTCCCTGCGACAGGATAAATTCGTATACCGCCTTGTCGATCTGTTTGGTCGTTACGCCCGGCCTTACCATTTCGCCTGCCAAAGCACGCGCTGCCGCGGTAATTTTACAGGCCTTGCGCATAATCACCAGTTCGCGCTCATTTTTTACTGGAATCATGTTATTCACCCAATGCTGCCAGAATATCTCTGGTCGCATATTCGATGGGCTGGTTGCCTTCCACCAGCTTGAGATTGCCGAGCTTCTTGTAGAAGTCCTTCAGCGGCTCTGTCTCGGCATGGAACACCTTGAGGCGGTTCTTGACCGTCTCCGGCGCATCGTCCTTGCGGACGGTGAGCGGTGCGCCGCACAGATCGCAGACGCCGTCATGCTTCGGTGGGTTCGCAACGATGTGGAAGCTTGCGCCGCAGCTGCCGCAGACGCGGCGGCCGGTCATGCGCGCTTCGATCACCTCGTCGGCGATCTCAATGGATACGACTGCGTCAAAATGGATGCCGGCCGCTTCGAGCGCCTCGGCCTGCGGGATCGTGCGGGGGACTCCATCGAGGATGAAGCCGTTCGCACAATCCGCGCGGGCGACCCGTTCGCGGACGATGCCGATGATGACATCGTCCGGAACGAGCTTGCCAGCGTCCATGAAGCTCTTGGCCTTCAGGCCAGTCTCGGTTCCGTTTTTGATCGCTTCGCGAAGAATGTTGCCGGTGGAAATGGTGGGGATGTTCAGCTTCTTGCTGATGATCTCCGCCTGTGTGCCTTTTCCGGCACCGGGAGCACCCAAAAGAATCAGCTTCATAGCATCTTCCTCCAATTACTCCAGGAAGCCTTTGTAGTGACGCATGAGCATCTGGGCCTCGAGGCTCTTGACCGTCTCAAGCGCAACGCCGACGACGATGATGACGGACGTGCCGCCCACCGCGAGGGAGGTGTTCTTGATGATGATGCCGGCGATGATCGGCAGGATCGCGACGATCGCCAGATACAGAGCGCCAAAGAGCGTGATCTTGTTGATAACCTTCAGAATGAAGTCCGAGGTCGGCTTGCCCGGGCGGAAGCCGGGGATGAAGCCGCCGTTCTTCTTGAGGTTATTGGCGATTTCGATCGGGTTGAACTGAATCGTTGCATAGAAGTAGCTGAACGCAATGATCAGCAGGAAGTAGCAGACGATGTAGAACGCGCTCTTCGTGTCGAAGATATAGGTGTTCATCCAGGTCCAGAAGGAGCTGCTGCCGGTGCCGGTGAAGGCGATGATCGTCGCAGGCAGGGTCGCAATGGACTGCGCGAAGATGATCGGCAGAACGCCGGACATATTGACCTTGACCGGCAGGAACGTGCTCTGACCGCCGTACATCTTGCGGCCGACCACGCGCTTGGCGTACTGGACGGGGATCCGGCGCTCGGAGTTCGTGATGAACACGATGAACACAACGATCAGCAGCATACCGAGAACCAGCAGGATCGCGGTGTACCACTTGATCGCGCCGGAGGCCAGCGAGGAAACGAGCGCGCTGACGAGCGACGGGATACGGGAAATGATACCTGCGAACAGGATCATCGAGATGCCGTTGCCGATGCCGAACTGATCGATCTGCTCGCCCATCCACATCAGGAAGGACGCGCCGGCCATGAAGGTCACGACGATGACAAGGCCTGCGAGGAAGCCAGTCTCGTTGAGCAGGTTGTAGTTCTTGAGCATCACATAGTAGGCAAAGCCCATCAGAAGAGCAAGGCCGACCGTGGTGTAGCGGGTGATGCGCTGGATCTTCTTCTGGCCTTCCTCGCCGCCCTCCTTGGCAAGACGCTCAAGAGCAGGGATGGCGATGGCAAGAAGTTCGATGATAATGGATGCGTTGATATACGGCTGGATACCGATGGCGAAGACCGTCGCCTGCGAGAACGCAGAACCGGACATCGCGTTGTACAGACCCAGAACCGTACCGGACAGCTGCTGCGAGAAGTAGGTCGCGAGCTCTGCTACGTTGACGTAGGGAACGGGAACGCAGGCGCCCAGACGGTAGATCAGAAGGACAAACAGCGTAAAGAGGATCTTTTTGCGAAGCTCAGGGATCTTCCACGCGTTACGGAGTGTTGTAAACACTTACACCACCTCGGCCTTTCCGCCCGCCTTTTCGATTTTTTCCTTGGCGGACTCCGAGAAGGCGGCAGCCTTCACGGTGACCTTCTTGGAAACGCTGCCGTTGCCAAGAACCTTCAGACCGTACTTGCAATCGTGCAGAATGCCTTTTTCGATCAGGGCAGCCGCGTCAACGACCGCGCCGTCTTCGAACTTGTTGAGAACCGCGACGTTCACAGCCGTCAGGGGCTCTGCGAAGATGTTGTTGAAGCCGCGCTTCGGGATGCGGCGTGCCAGAGGCATCTGGCCGCCTTCGAAGCCGATGCGGAGCTTGCCGCCCGAACGGGCCTTCTGGCCCTTGTGTCCGCGGCCTGCGGTCTTGCCGTTGCCAGTGCCGGTGCCACGGCCCTTGCGCTTATTCACATGGGTAGAACCCATAACCGGAGCAAGTTCATGTAAATTCATCTACTTGTCCTCCTTATTGTTCTTCCGTGACCTGCAGCAGATAGCCGATCTTTGCGATCTTGCCGCGAGTCTGGGTGTTGTCAGGCTGAACAGTTTCCTGACCGATCTTGCGCAGACCGAGGGAATGCGCGGTCGCGATGTGCTTTTCAAGACGGCCGTTCAGGCTCTTGACAAGCTTAATTCTAAGATTCGCCATTTTGAGCCCTCCTTAACCGACGATGTCTTCCACGTTCTTGCCTCTGATGCGCGCAACTTCCGCTGCGTCGCGCAGAGAGGTCAGACCCTGCATCGTTGCCTTGACAACGTTCTGCGGGTTGTTCGAGCGCAGGCACTTTGCACGAATGTTGGAAATGCCGACTGCTTCCATGACAGCACGGACAGCGCCGCCGGCGATGATGCCGGTGCCTTCGGGAGCCGGCTTCAGCATGACGCGGCCAGCACCGAATTCGCCGATGATGTCGTGCGGAATCGTGGTGCCTTCGAGCGTGATCTTGACCATGTTCTTCTTCGCGTCAGCAATGCCCTTCAGGATTGCTTCGGAAACTTCAGCGGCTTTGCCGAGGCCGTAGCCAACGGTGCCCTTGCCGTCGCCGACAACAACCAGAGCGGAGAACTTCATGACACGGCCGCCCTTGACGGTCTTGGAAACGCGGTTCAGGTAAACGACCTTTTCGATCATTTCCGGGCCATTGTCTTCCTTGGGTGCGCGATCTCTATTGTAAGCCATTGTTCATCCTCCTCCGATTAGAATTCCAGGCCGCCTTCACGGGCGCCTTCGGCAAGCTCTGCCACACGACCATGGTAGATATAACCGCCACGATCGAACACGACAGTGTCGATGCCCTTTGCCTTGGCGCGTTCTGCAACCAGCTTGCCGACCTTGCGGGCAGCTTCCTTGTTGCCGGTGGCGCCTTCGAAATCCTTCTCATTGGAAGCGGCGGCAGCGAGCGTAACGCCGCTCACGTCGTCAATGATCTGTGCGTAGATGTTGGCGTTGCTGCGGTAGACGTTCAGGCGGGGCCGTTCGGGCGTGCCGGAGATCTTACCGCGAACGCGGGTATGACGCTTCATACGCTGAGCGTTCTTATCAAATGTTTTCACCATAATGGCACACCTCCTAATTACTTCTTACCGCCGGCCTTGCCCTCTTTGTGGCGAATGGTCTCAGTGGCGTACTTGATACCCTTGCCCTTGTAAGGCTCGGGAGGTCTCTTACCTCTGACGTTCGCTGCAAACTGGCCGACCTTCTGCTTGTCGATGCCGTTGATGACGACCTTGTTGGGAGCCGGGACATCGATCGTGATGCCGTCGATCTCTTCCATGGTGACAAGGTGGGAATAGCCGAGGTTCATAACGAGCTTGTTGCCTTCCTTGCTGGCCTTGTAGCCAACGCCGTTGATCTCGAGCTCTTTTTTGAAGCCATCGGTCACGCCGACGACCATGTCATGGATCAGGCTGCGGGTCAGGCCGTGCAGGCTCTTGTGCAGCTTATCCTCGGACGGGCGGCCGACATGGATCACATTGCCTTCGACCTTGATGATCATCTCCGGGCGCATCGTCTGAGTCAGTGTGCCCTTGGGGCCCTTTACGGTAACGACGTTCGGCTCCGCGATGGAGACCTCGACGCCTGCGGGGATGGTAACGGGCATTCTGCCAATTCTAGACATTGTTCAATACCCTCCTTACCATACGAATGCCAGGACTTCGCCGCCGACATGGTTCGCACGCGCTGCCTTGTCGGTCATGACGCCCTTGGACGTGGAAATAATTGCGATGCCGAGACCCTTCAGGACTCTGGGCAGCTCGTCAGCGCCGGCGTAGACACGCAGGCCGGGCTTGGAGACGCGGCGCAGGCCGCTGATGACCTTTTCCTTACCGGCAAGGTACTTCAGCTGGATGCGGATGACGCCCTGGGTGCCGTCCTCGACGACTTCGTAGCTCTTGATGTAGCCTTCGTCGAGCAGGATCTTTGCGATGGCCTTCTTCAGGTTGGAAGCGGGCACATCGACGGATTCGTGCTTTGCCGTGTTTGCATTGCGGATGCGCGTCAGCATATCGGCAACGGGATCAGTGATTTGCATGGTTTGTTCCTCCTAGTTTGAAGTTACCGCATTGCGGTTTTGGTGGCGAGGTATCACGACTAATCCTTGCTGCCGGCCGGAGCCGACCCGATTAACCGTGACCTTTCGTCATCCATACTTTTATCGTTGGAGGGCGGCTCCCGCCGCCCTGGCGATAACAAAGAAAGTTATGGGCCAAAGCCCTTCTTCACTCAACCGCTCCATCAGTCTTCTGAGGGCAGATTGGTGAAGATTTTTTCGTCAGGCAAGGTTTTGCGGCGAAGGCGTACATTGTGTACGCCGAGCCGCAAAAAACGCAGCATGACGGAAAAAGATTTACCAAGATGCCTTTCTGACTCCGGGGATCTGGCCTTTGTAGGCCAGCTCGCGGAAGCAGATACGGCAGACACCGTAGTCACGCAGGTAAGCATGAGGACGGCCGCAGATCTTGCAGCGGTTGTAGTAGCGGGTGGAGAACTTGGGTTCTTCCTTCTGCTTGAGAATCATTGCTTTTCTTGCCATTACCGGTATCCTCCAATCAAGCGTAGAACGGAGCGCCGACCATGGTCAGCAGCTCTTTGGCTTCTTCGTCGGTGGTCGCGGTGGTGCAGATGCAGATGTCCATGCCGCGGATCTTGTCGACCTTGTCGTACTCGATTTCCGGGAAGATCAGCTGCTCCTTGAGACCGAAGGCGTAGTTGCCGCGGCCGTCGAAGGAGTTGGGGTTGATGCCGCGGAAGTCGCGGACACGGGGCAGAGCCACGTTGAACAGACGGTCGAGGAACTCCCACATACGGTCGCCGCGGAGGGTGACCTTGACACCGACAGTCTCGCCTTCACGGACCTTGAAGTTCGCGACGGACTTGCGGGCCTTGGTAGTGATGGGCTTCTGGCCGGTGATGGTGGCGATGTCCTTGCAGATGGCTTCGATTTCCTTGGCGTTGCCCTTGGATTCGCCGCAGCCAACGTTGACGATGACCTTGCTCAGCTTCGGGATCTGCATCACGGACTTATACTGGAACTTGTTCATGAGGGCGGGAGCGATCTCTTCGGTATACTTAACTTTCAGTCTGGCCATGTTTCAATCCTCCCTCTCAAATCGTCTGGCCGCACTTCTTGCAGACGCGGACCTTCTTGCCGTCGGCGAGCTTGACAGCATGGCGGGTAGCCTTGCCGCACTTCGGGCAGACGAGCATGACCTTGGAAGCGTACATCGGGATCTCGCGGTTGATAATGCCGCCCTGATCGCCCTGCTTCTTCGGCTTGACATGGCAGGTCGCGACGTTGACGCCTTCGACGACGACCTTACCGGCAGCGGGCATAGCCTCGAGGACCTTGCCCTTCTTGCCCTTGTCCTTGCCGGACAGGACAATAACGGTATCATTCTTCTTAACGTTCATCTCTTGGTCCCCCTATTAAACTGTTTCGGGTGCCAGGGAGCAGATCTTCATGAAACCAGAGTCACGGAGTTCTCTCGCCACCGGCCCAAAAATACGGGTGCCGCGAGGGCTGTTGTCATCCTTGATGAGAACGGCTGCGTTCTCGTCGAAGCGGACGTAGGTGCCGTCTGCACGGCGGGCGCCCTTCATGGAGCGGACGATGACGGCCTTGACGACCTCGCCCTTCTTGACCGTGCCGTTCGGCGCAGCCTTACGGACAGACGCAACAACGACGTCGCCGATGTTGCCGTACTTGCGCTTCGCGCCGCCCAGGACGCGGATGCACTTGATTTCCTTGGCACCGGTATTGTCGGCAACCTTCAAATAAGTTTCGCACTGAATCATTTGTTGTCGACCTCCTTACTTTGCCTTTTCAATGATCTCTACAAGTCTCCATCTCTTGTCCTTGGACAGCGGACGGCACTCCATGACCTTGACGGTATCGCCGATGCCGGCTTCGTTCTTCTCGTCATGGGCCTTGAGCTTGTAGGTTCTCTTGATGATTTTATGATACAGCGGATGCTGTACGTTCGTCGCGATCGCAACCACGATGGTCTTGTCCATCTTATCGGAGATGACGGTACCAACTCTGGTCTTGCGGAACGCTCTGGTAGTTTCACTCATTGCAGTTTCCTCCTCAGTTACTTGGTCTCGTTCTCACGAATAATAGTTTTGATGCGGGCAATATCTTTCTTGACGTCTGCGATGCGCAGGGGGTTGTCAAGCTGGTTGGTTGCATGCTGCATTCTGAGCATGAACAGGTCCTTCTTGAGATCTGCCAGCTTGGAGTCGAGCTCAGCCGCAGACAGTTTACGGATTTCGTTTGCCTTCATCTTATTCACCACCATTCTCGGTTTCCGGGGCTTCCTTGGCAATGATCTTCGTCTTGATGGGCAGCTTGTGCTGAGCAAGACGCAGTGCCTCGCGCGCTTCCGCTTCGGAAACGCCGCCGATTTCGAACATGACTTTCTGATTCTTGACGACTGCAACCCAGTATTCCGGAGCGCCCTTGCCGGAGCCCATACGGACGCCGAGAGCCTTCTTCGAAACAGGCTTGTCGGGGAAGATCTTGATCCAGACCTGGCCGCCGCGCTTGGTGTAGCGGGTCATGGCGACACGGGCTGCTTCGATCTGATTGCCGGTGATCCAGCCCGGCTCCATTGCCTGGATACCGAACTCACCGTAGGAAACCTTGTTGCCGCGGGAGGCAGCGCCCTTCATGCGGCCTCTCTGTACGCGGCGGTACTTGGTTCTTTTCGGCATTAACATTAGCGGTTGCCTCCTTCCGTGTTGTTGTTATTGTACGGACGGCGCTCGCCGTTGTAGGAACGGCGGTCATTGTTGTACGGACGGCGTTCACCGTTACCGCGGCGGTCGCCACCCCGGCGGTCGTTCGGACGGCGGTCGCGGCGCTCGCGCTTTGCGGGCTCCGGATTCTCGGAACGCAGCGTGGAGTTCAGGACTTCGCCTTTGTAGATCCAGACCTTGCAGCCGACGCGGCCGTAGGTCGTGTTGGCCTCGGCAAAGCCGTAGTCGATGTCGGCACGGATGGTCTGCAGGGGGATAGTGCCCTCATGATAGGATTCGCTTCTGGCGATCTCGGCGCCGCCCAGACGGCCGCCGCAGGTGCACTTGATGCCCTTCGCGCCCAGACGGGTCGCGCGCTGGATAGCCTGCTTCATGGCACGGCGGAAGGAGATACGCTTTTCGAGCTGCGCGGCGATGTTCTCCGCGACGAGCTGTGCGTTGAGGTCCGGGGAACGGACTTCGACAATGTTCAGAGCGACGGTCTTGCCGAGCTTGGCTTCGATCTTCTTGCGGAGCACCTCGATCTCCGTGCCGCCCTTGCCGATGATGACGCCGGGGCGGGAGCAGTGGATGCTGATCTTGACCTTGGCGTTGTCGCGCTCAATTTCGATCTTGGCAATACCGGCAGAATAGAGGGTGGACTTCAGATACTTACGGATGTTGTAGTCCTCGACGATCAGATCGCCGACCTTATCCTCACGGGCATACCAACGAGAGTCCCAATCTTTAATTACGCCGACGCGCAATCCATGGGGATTAACTTTCTGTCCCATAGTAACCTCCTGCTTAAGCCTTCTCGCTCACACCGATGGTGATGTGAGTGGTTCTCTTCAGAATGCGATTGTATCTGCCCTGCGCTCTGGGCATACCGCGCTTGAGCGTGGGGCCCGGGTTGGCGATGGCGGTCGTGACAACCAGATTGTCGGCGTTCATGCCGTGGTTGTTCTCCGCGTTCGCAACAGCGCTCTTGAGCAGCTTGAGCATGGGCTCGGAGGCCGCCTTCGGGGTCTGCATCAGATATGCGGTTGCAGTCTTTACGTCCTTGCCGCGGATCAGGTCGCACAGAATGACGACCTTGCGCGGAGAGATACGCAGGTATTTCAAATAAGCTCTAGCTTCCATGTTTCTTGCGTCCTCCTCTTATGCGTTGGTGGTCTTGCTGCCGGAGTGGCCGCGGAAGGTCCGCGTCGGAGCAAACTCGCCAAGCTTGTGGCCGACCATATCCTCAGTGATATAGACGGGTACATGACGGCGGCCGTCATGAACAGCGATCGTGTGGCCAACGAAGGAAGGGAAGATCGTGGAGCTTCTGGACCAGGTCTTGAGGACCTTCTTATCACCGGCCTTGTTGAGCTCTTCCACGCGCTTGAACAGCTCGGGTGCTACAAACGGGCCTTTTTTAATGCTTCTGCTCATCTTATATCCTCCTTACTTCGCGTTTCTGTGCTTAAAGATATACTTGTTGGTGCGGTTCTTGGTCTTGCGGGTCTTCAGGCCCATTGCAGGCTTGCCCCAAGGCGTCATAGGACCGGGATGGCCAACAGGAGACTTGCCTTCGCCGCCGCCGTGCGGGTGGTCATTCGGGTTCATGACAGAACCGCGGACCGTCGGGCGGATACCCATGTGGCGGGTACGGCCGGCCTTGCCGATGTGCACGTTCTCATGGTCGATGTTGCCGACCTGACCGATGACTGCCACGCAGTTCGGGCGAACGAGGCGGACTTCGCCGGACGGCAGACGAACCTGCGCAAACTGTGCGTCCTTTGCCATCAGCTGGGCGTAGTCGCCGGCGGAGCGGACGAGCTGTGCGCCGCGGCCGGGGTTGATCTCGATGTTGTGGATGATGGTACCGACGGGGATATTGGCCAGCGGCAGGCAGTTGCCGGGCTTGATATCAGCGGCGGCGGAAGAGACGACGGTGTCGCCGGTCTTCAGACCGACAGGCGCGAGGATGTAGCGGAGCTCGCCGTCTTCGTACTTGACCAGAGCGATGAACGCGCTGCGGTTCGGGTCGTACTCGATGCGCTGGACAGTTGCCGGCATATCGAGCTTGTCGCGGCGGAAGTCGATGATGCGGTACTTGCGCTTGTTGCCGCCGCCGCGATGGCGGACGGTGATGCGGCCGTAGCTGTTGCGGCCCGCGTTCTTCTTGACAGTCTCAAGAAGGCTGCGTTCAGGCTTTGCCTTTTTGTCTACGCCGTCGAACGCGGAAACAGTCATGTTTCTTCTCGACGGGGTATACGGCTTAAAAGATTTGATCGCCATATTGCGTTACTCTCCTTACAAATTGATTAGACCATACCCTCGAAGAACTCGATGGTCTTGGAATCGGCAGTCAGCTTGACCATGGCCTTCTTCCAGCTGGCGCGGCGGCCTGCGGGAGCGGCGCCCTGGCGCTTTTCCTTGCCTTCCATACGGATGGTGTTGACTTTTTCGACCTTCACGCCGAAGATCTCCTCGACAGCCTTCTTGATCTCGACCTTGTTAGCGTCGATCGCAACCTGGAAGACATATTTCTTGTCTTCGGTGGCTTCCATGGACTGTTCGGTGATGACGGGCTTGATGATGATATCGTAAGCGGTCTTCATTATGCGAACACCTCCTCAATCTTTGCAAGAGCAGCTTTGTCAACGACGAGCTTCTTTGCGTTCAGAATGTCGTAGACGTTGATCAGGTTGGCGAAGGTCACCAGAACGCCGGGGATGTTGGCCGCGCTCTTGACAACGACTTCGTTGTTTTCAGCGGTGACGACCAGAGCCTTGGTATCGGCGCCGACAGCCTTCAGGAACGAAGCCATGGGCTTGGTCTTGATGGCGTCCAGCTTGATCTCGTCGATGACGACGATGTTTTCTTCCTGTGCCTTCGCGCTCAGGACGGACTTGAGAGCCAGTCTCTTGACCTTCTTGTTGAGCGTGTAGCTGTAATCGCGGGGCTTGGGTGCGAACACGATGCCGCCGTGGGTCCACTGCGGAGCGCGGATGGAGCCCTGACGGGCACGGCCGGTGCCCTTCTGGCGCCACGGCTTGATGCCGCCGCCGGAGACCTCTGCGCGGGTCAGGGAGCTCTGCGTGCCCTGACGGCAGTTGGCCAGATGGTTCTTTACGACGTCGTGAACGACAGCCTCATTGGGCTCGATCCCGAAAATGGCATCAGAGAGCTCGATCTCGCCGACCTGCTTACCAGCCATATCAAAAACTTTAGTCTGCATGATTTACTCTCCTCTCTCAGCGGTTTCTTGCCGAAGCCTTCTGCGGGTTGGTACGTGCGGAAGCCTTCTGCGGGTTGATGCTCGCGTTGGCAGCAGCGCCCTTTGCCTTGAAGTTCTTGACGGTGTTCTTGATGTAGACAACGCCGCCCTTCGGGCCGGGGATCGCGCCGCGAACGACGATCATGTTGAGCTCGTCGTCGACCTTGACGATGTCGAGGTTCTCAACCGTGACCTGCTCAACGCCCATCTGGCCTGCGCCATGATGGCCCTTGAAAATACGGCTGGGGGAAGAGGTGGGGCCCATAGAACCGGCCTGACGATGGACCGGGCCGCCGCCGTGGGTCATCGGGGTGCGATGGCCGCCGCAGCGCTTGACCGGGCCTTCATAGCCGTGGCCCTTGCTGATGCCGGTGACGTCGACCTTGTCGCCGACTGCGAAAACGCTTGCCTTAATTTCGTCGCCGACGTTCATCTCGGCGGACTTCTCCACGCGGAACTCCTTGAGGTGCTTCTTGAGGGCAACCTCAGCCTTCTTCAGATGGCCGAGCTCCGGCTTGGTCAGCTTGGATTCCTTGACGTCCTCAAAGCCAAGCTGTACGGCGTTGTAGCCGTCTTTTTCGGTGGTCTTCTTCTGGGTCACGACGCAGGGGCCTGCCTCGATAACGGTGACCGGAATGACCTTGCCGCTCTCATCGAAAATCTGGGTCATGCCCACTTTTTTGCCGATGATCGCTTTCTGCATTTGCATGTGTGTTTCCTCCTAAGTTAAGGTTATTGGTTGAGCGACTTGCGCATTGGGACGCATTGGTCGGTCAACATGACCCGTCCGTCCTCTATAGTGGCGAACCGTGGCGGGCTGCTGTAATTGACGTTTGGATTACAGCTTTATCTCAATTTCAACGCCAGCGGGAAGGTCGAGGCTCATGAGAGCTTCCACAGTCTTCTGGTTGGGGTTGAGAATATCGATCAGTCTCTTGTGGGTTCTGCGCTCGAACTGCTCACGGGAGTCCTTGTACTTGTGAACAGCGCGAAGGATGGTGACGACCTCCTTCTTGGTCGGCAGCGGGATGGGGCCGGAAACGGAAGCGCCGTTGCGCTTGGCGGTTTCAACGATCTTCTCGGCGCTGGCGTCGATGAGCTGATGATCGTAAGCCTTGAGGCGGATTCTGATCATTTCCTGATTTGCCATGTTGTGTTTTTCCTCCTTGAATAACGTACTCAGTGGTTTCTTTGATCTCTGGGTACGGTCGAGTCTCGCAATACGCTAAGCCGTGCGTATCATTCTGCGCCATGAAAAAAGGCCGACGTTGTCGGCCATTTATCACCGCAGCGATATACGCTGTACTGTGATCCTCAGCCGCCCGATGACCGGACATACTCCGCAGAAGTTACCGCCCGTGGCGCAATCTCCTGCATCATCGCAATGACACGCGTGGGTGCGTTGCACATCCTTTTCGCGCGCTCATATATCATATAACAAATCCCCCTTGGTGTCAAGGGGGATTTTCAATATTTTTTGTTCAAAACAGCAGAACTTTCGCGCCCGGTTTTGGCCTTTTTGCCGAATCCCGGCGTTCATTTCTTCCGCCACGTGCTGGGCATCAGCAGCACCAGCATCGGGTACAGCTCCAGCCGCCCCAGCAGCATATCGATGCACAGCACGACCTTCGCCAGCGGCGAGAAAAACGCGAAGTTCCCCGCCGGGCCGCACAGCCCGAGGCCGGGGCCGATGTTGTTGAACGTGGCGAGCACAGCCGTCAGCGTCGTCGAGCCGTCATAGCCGTCGAGCGAGACAAGCAGCACGGAGGCCGCGGCGATCAGCACATACAATATAAAATAGGTGCTCACCGCGCGGACCGTCTCGCCGGAGACAGGCTTGCCGTCAACGGTGATGACCTTGACGGTGTGCGGATGCAGGATCTTGCGCAGCTCCGCCTTGGCTGCCCGCATGAGAATGACGACGCGCGAGACCTTCAGCCCGCCGCCGGTCGAGCCTGCGCTTGCGCCGACGATCATGAGAAGCACCAGAATCACGCGTGAGAACTCCGGCCACAGGTCAAAATTCTCCGTACCGTAGCCCGTCGTGGTGATGACGGACGAAACGGTAAACGCCGCATGGTGCAGGCTGTAGCCAAAATCCCCGTGATAGAGGCTTTTAATGTTGAAGGTAATAAGCAGCGTCGAGATCACGATGATCGACACGTACCAGCGCAGCTCCGTGTTCTTCCATGCCAGATCAAATTTTCTGCGCAGCAGGAAGAAGTAGATCGAGAAATTCACGCCGAACAGCGCCATGAAGACCGTCGTGACCGTCTGCGTGTAGGCGCTGTAGGAGGCGAAGGAGTCGTTTCTGATGGCGAAGCCGCCCGTGCCCGCCGTGCCGAACGCGTTGCAGAGCGAATCAAACAGCGGGTCGCCGCCCGCCAGATATAAGATGATCTGCACGACCGTCAGGCCGAAATAAATGCCATACAAAATTTTAGACGAATCGACCATGCGCGGGACCATCTTGGAAACTGTCGGTCCAGGGCTCTCGGCACGCAGCAGATGGATGGCCTGTCCGCCGTCCATGCGGACGATGGCCAGCATGAATACGAGAATGCCCATGCCGCCGATCCAGTGTGAAAGGCTCCGCCAGAAGAGCATACAGCGGTCAAGCGACTCGACCGCCGGGAGGATGCTGGAACCCGTGGTCGTAAAGCCGGAGATCATCTCGAACACCGCGTCGAGGTAAAACGGGATCTGCCCCGACAGCGTGAACGGCAGCGCGCCCACGAGCGACAGCACGATCCAGCTCAGCGCGACGGCGATCAGGCCCTCCTTCGCGTACATGGCGCTGCGCTTTCTGCCGCCCAGGCCGAGCGCCAGCGCGCCCAGCACAGCCGCACCCAGCAGCACCCACAGAAAATACCAGCCGTTTTTCTCCCGGTAAATAACCGCCACCAGCAGCGGCAGCAGCATGAGCGCGGCCTCGATCAGAAGCACCGCGCCCAGCACATATACAATGACCCGCTTATTCATGTCCCGGCCCTCTTGCAAGGATGTCCTCAAGCTTGCCGAGGCCCATGCTGCACGTCACGACGATCACGCTGTCGCCGGGCTCGATGGTGTCCTGGCCGCTGGGGATGATGATCTGCCCGCCCCGGCCGATGCAGCCGATCAGCAGATTCTCCCGCAGCTTCAGCTCCTGCAGCGGAATGCCGCAGAGCTTCGAACCTTCGGATACGCGGAACTCCAGCGCCTCAGCTTTACCGCCGACAAGCTTGTAGAGTGTTTCGATCTGCGAGCTGCTCTCGGAGTTCTGCATGGCCCGGACATAACGACAGATAAGGTTTGACGCGGAGTTTCGCGGATTGAACACGCTTCCCAGATCCATGCTGTCGATGATGGACTGGAACGATGTGCGGTTGACCTTGGTGATGACCTTGACCTTCGGCCATGTCTTTCGGATATACATGCCGATGAGCACGTTTTCCTCGTCGATGCCGGTCAGCGCGGCGACCGCTCCGGTCGTCTCGATGCCGCATTTGCGCAGAAACGCCTCATTTGTGCCGTCTCCGCACAGGATTTCCGCCTTGGGCAGCAGCACGGAAAGCTCCTCACAGCGGGCCGGGTCGCTTTCGATGATCTTCACGTCAAGCCCCGCCTCGACGAGCTGCTTTGCCAGATAATACGCGATGCGCCCGCCGCCGATGAGCATGGCGCTGCGCACACGTCCCGCCGCCAGCTTCATCTGCCGGAAGAACTGCTGCGCGCCCGCGTAGGACGCGACGAACGAAATGCGGTCGCCCGCCTGCAGCCGGAACGAGCCGGAGGGAATATGAATCTCCTGCTCCCCGCGCTCGACCGCGCAGATCAGGACCTTTGCCCTTGTGATGCCGGGCAGCTCCATCAGCGTCCGGCCCGCCAGCGGCGAATCCGCCGGAAGCTGGAATTTCAGCAGCTCGACCTTGCCGCCGAAGAAGGTGTCGGTCTTGATAGCCGACGGAATGCGCAGCGTCCGCGCCATCTCCGTCGCGCAGATCAGCTCCGGATTGACGGACAGGCTCAGCCCCAGATCGTCGGAAATGAGCGACAGCTCCCCCGCGTATTCCGGGTTCCGGACGCGGGCAATGGTGTGCTTCGCGCCGATCTTCTTCGCAACGAGGCAGCACAGCAGATTCAGCTCGTCCTGCGCCGTTACCGCGATGACCAGCTCCGCCTCGTCGACGCCCGCCTCCAGCTGCGTGGCATACGTCGCACCGTTTCCCTCAATGCTCAGAATGTCCAGATCCTCAACCGTCCGCTGCAGCGGCGCGCCGCTGCGGTCGACAATGGTGATCTCATGCCCCTCACGCGAAAGCTGCTCCGCCAGCGCACTGCCGATCTTTCCGTCGCCCACGATCACGATCCGCATGGTCTCAACTCCTTTTTCTCTCATCCGTTCCGAATTTGCAACAAATATTGTACCACGCCGCCCGCTTTTTTGCAACCAGCCCCCGGTAAAGCCCCTGTTCAGGAATGTTCCCTCTTGCCCGATGCGGGAAAAGGCGGTATACTAGGGTGTATCTGAAAACTCATGATGTGACCGGCAGCGAGGGATTTTTGCGT